>VFQT010001031.1_pt1 | contig 36550 bp, 35 predicted proteins | sample 3512381 | NCBI WGS metagenome assembly VFQT01 (sample SAMN10412376, study PRJNA504923) | tailings metagenome | isolation source: Relicate 2 Philex TSF3 active mining site | place: Philippines: Tuba, Benguet | collected 2017-08-29 | reverse complement strand
CCGGATTCGCTTTGCGTTGATCGACGCAGATCTTTTCGCCTTTCAGTTTCTGGGCTAATCCGCCATACGCTGCTGACGTGTCAAACATCTCGACTCAGATTCAGCAGATTTCGGAAAACGGTGTTTACAAGTTGTAAGCGCTCGCGTATGTTGACACCATGTCATCACTTATTCAAGGCGAGTGAGTCCAGAGGGCTTCAGGACAGGGAACTGTTTCGCGACTGGAATTCAGTGAGTTTCCCAGCTAGTTCTCTCACAGCAACGGTGTCTGTTCGCGCTTTTCAGATGCGTTCCGGAAGATAGATCGAGACGAGAATGAGTCATCAACCCCAGTCGGCGATGAGTGATGCGGAACGAGAGGTGCTTAACGTGCTCTGGGCCCGCGGGCCTCTTGGAGTCAAAGAGGTACTTGGTGCATTAGTCGAGTCAGGCCAGGCGTGGACTCGGTCCACCGTTGTGACATTGCTGCGACGGCTTGAAGCCAAGGGCTACATCGCGAGCGATCGAAGCCAGTATGCCTTTGTGTATCGGCCACTCATCTCGAGGGAGGACGTGATTCATGCGCGGCTGAGCGAAGTGGCTGACGAACTTGCGGATGGACAGGCCGTTCCGCTCATGCTTGCCTTTGTTGAGCGACAGCGATTTTCCGCCGAAGATGTGGCTCGATTGCAGGAGATGCTTGACGCGATCAAGAGCCGAACGAAAACAAAACGCCGGACGGAATGATCTGAGTCACTGATTCGTCAAGACAGAAACAAGATCATAGTGTGAGAGTTCTGATGATCACGGTAATTCAATGGGTCCTTCAGACCGTCCTTTTGACGGCGATCATGATTCCGATTGTGATCTGTCTGTGTCAGTACTTCCGAAACCATCCATCTGTACAACATGCATTTTGGTTCCTGGTGCTGTTGAAGTTTGTGATGCCTCCAATCACACCGTTGACTGTGGAACTGCCTTCAATCACACAAGTGGGGCCGCAACAGCCCGTTGAACAATTCAGTTCGCCAGCTTTGGCTGAGTTGCGTTCTCGGCAAGCGACTGCAGGTGCGGGACACTCCGAACCTGGCAGCGATGATTTGCACCAGGCGCTGGCGGATGCGTCTTTCGGGCAGCCTGCAGGCAGTTCTCTGTGGTCTGATTTTCCAGATGCACTATGGTTCTGGCTTTCGGTCCCTGCCGCCATGATCTGGGGCGTGGGGGCACTCCTGATCGGGTGTCGGCAGTTCCGGATCGTTCGCAGGCAGGCTGGAATTCTGGCGAAAAGCATTCCGGCGTCGAGCAGACTTCAGGCAGAAGTGGCAGAGGTGGCACAGAGGATGAATGTCAAAATCCTGCCGGTCAGGGTCGCTGCCGGAATTGCATCACCCATGATCTGGTGTCTCAGCAAACCTCAGTTGATCTGGCCAGCGGAGATGGATCAGGAAGAAACAGGTGGCCCCACAAAGGCGATCATTGCACATGAGCTCAGTCATATTCGACGACGAGACCACTGGGTCGCCTGGGTTGATCTGGCCGCAGGCGTGCTCTGGTGGTGGAATCCACTCGTTTGGTATGTCCAAAAACAACTGAGAGTGACGGCAGAAATCGCGTGCGACACGGTCGCTCTTGCAGAATACCCTGACGAAAAGTCCATTTACGCCGACACACTTTTTGCAATGTCGTTTTCCCCAAACGGGATGCCAGCGCTTGGTTTAGCAGTCGGCACTGGCACCCCATCGGCTCTCGAAAGGAGACTTCGAATGATGATGTCCGAATCCGTTTCTGGCAAGCTTTCTCTCAAAGGAATTCTTGCGGCCGTGTTGTTGTCTGCCGCCTCGTTGCCCGCATTCTCGACGGAGCAGTCCAACGAGCAAGACGTCTCTTCGCAGGGCGATGAATCGAGCGAAGATACTTCCCAGGCTGATCAGTCCGCGGCTGATGCACTGCGGGTGCAGAATCTGCATCGGATTCTGACGGCGATGCACAACTACCATGATGCCTTTGGTGCCTTTCCGCCCGCAGTGATTGTTGATCCGGTGTCAAAAGTCAGTCGTAGCTGGCGAGTAGATCTTCTTCCATTTCTGGGGGAAGCCGAGCTTTACGATCAATACAAACGCAACGAGCCCTGGGACAGTGAAACGAACAGGATGGTCCTGAAGAGAATTCCATCGGTGTACCGTCGACACGGCCAGCCAGAATCTTCGACATTAACCGGGATTGCGGCTGCCTGCGGACGAGGAATGGTTTTCGAGGCTCCGAGTGAGCTCGCTGAATCGCAGGTTCGTGGAGTGAATCTGTCAAAAATGCAGGACGGAAGCGCCTTCACAATCGCTATTCTGGAAGCGCAGAAGGACATTCCATGGACTAAACCAGAAGAACTGGTCTTCGACCTGAAGGAATCCGAATTACCTGAATTCAATGATCAGAACTTCTACGCTGGATTCGCCGACGGCACCATTGCACGATTTCCTCGAACAATCAAAGCTCCTGTCTTGAAAGCCTACCTGACCACAAGTGGCAAGGATGCAAAGGACATGGAGCTTGACTCGGTGTATTTGGAAAAGATGAAGGCGGCATTTCACGCTGGGACGTCTGTTCCAGTGTCTCCAACTCCTGCTGCCAGTCGATAGACGAGCATGAAGCTGTCGACATCATGCCTGCTCAGGCGGGCAACTTAGGCTGTCGACGTCCCGCGCGTGACTCCTTCGCCATAAAAGGAACTCGATGCTTCACGGACGGCCGCACTGACGAGGGAGTTCTCGCCAGTGACGGCCTCTCTGGACTACGACACGGTTTCAAGGTGATGCAAGCCAAGCCCAATCCTTTCCACACTTTGTTGTTCAGTGTTTGCTTTGCCCTATTCGCCGGCGATGTGAATGCTCAAGGCTCGAAACGGAAGGGTGAGGCTGATCCTCCGCAGTTGGTTCTGGCACACTACATGCCATGGTTTGCCGCGAGGCCGGTGAGCCCGTCATGGGGCTGGCATTGGACGATGAACCACTTCGACCCGGAGAAGCAGAAGGACGGCAAACGCGAGATCGCGTCACACTTTCATCCGCTGATTGGCCCATACGACTCCAGTGACGTTGATGTGATTGAATACCACCTGCTGGTGATGAAACTGGCGGGAATCGATGGCGTGATCGTCGACTGGTATGGGCTCACTGACTTCCGCGACTATGCGGCTCTTCATCGCAACACGACTCGACTGCTGGAACAATGCGAGCGATTGAAGATGAAGTTTGTCATTTGTTATGAAGACCAGACCATTCCAGCGCTGGTGGAAGGAAAGAAACTCCAGCCAGGCGAACGAGTAGCTCATGCAACTCGGGAGATCGAATGGCTTGGAAAGTACTGGTTCAAGTCGCCAAGCTACGTGAGTCTGGATGGTCGGCCGGTGTTGCTTTCCTTCGGGCAGACTGGGCTGACCGATGAGGAATGGTCGCTGTGCCTGAAACAAGCGGCCGTCGAAGTGACTTACTTCAGCCAGCACCATCGTCGATCGGCAGCCGTCGGTGCATTTGACTGGCCCGTCCCTTCAGAAGGAATGAAAGCCTTCGAGCGGTTCGAGAAGAGTTCACGCCAATGGAAGTCTGCGATCCCGGTTGCGTTTCCTCGCTTCGTCGATATCTATGCTCAGGCACAGGTCGGCCCCAGTTATGGTCAGATCAACGATGATGACGGTAAGCCCTTTCGTCGGATGCTGGAACTGGGGCTGAAATCGAAAGCACCGCTTGTGCAGCTCGCGACATGGAATGACTGGGGCGAGGGGACGCAGATCGAACCGAGCCATGAGTTCGGCTACCGCGACCTCGAGACCGTGCAGAACCTTCGAGTCAACAGCAGTGGTCAACCCGTTGCAGCGGCCATTGACCTCCGACTGCCGATTCAGTTGCTTGAGCAACGCCGAAACGCGAAAGACGCTGGTGACGTGAATGCTCGACGACTGGACGAGATTTCGGCATTGATTGTCTCCGGCCAACTATCCGCGGCACGATCACTGCTCAAGCATGATGGTGCAAAGTGAAAGCGATCAACGTGTCAATTGCTGATCGCCTTCAGGGCAACGCCGAACTGAAGCGACCATGATTTTTCATCATGGGTTCCCTTTTCAAATTCCTGGACGTGAATCGGCAACGCCGCTGGTTTGGTGGAGGGTTTCAGTAGATCGCGAAGTCGGCCAACCCGAGCCAGATTGGTGGCTTGAGCAGACGCGTCTCTGCCTTCGTTCGTTCCCATTGAAAGCCAGAGTTGTACGTTGCTCGGCCATTCTTGCCCGGCCCCCAAAGTCTTCAGAAGCCGTTCGTCGTCCCAGCCAAGCGATGGCGAGAAAGCAAGACACGCTCCGAAGACGTCCGGCTTCTCAATGCAGGCATGAAGCGAAATCAAGGCCCCCAAAGACGAGCCACCAATCAAGGTTGTGTTCTGTTCCGGCAGCGTTCGATAGGTACGATCGATGAGGAGCTTCAGTTCGCTGGTGAGGAATTGAATATAGTCCAGCCCGCGTCCTCCGCGTTTCAATTGACGGTCTTCTGTCAGCGTATACTCGTCGATACGGTCCGGTGTATTCCAGATCCCGACGACGATGATGGGACGTATCTCTTTTGCTTCAATCAGACGAGTCGCCGTTTCATCGACCTGCCATTCCACTCCGAAGGCCGCGGTTGCGGCATCAAACAGATTCTGGCCATCATGGAGATAAAGAACAGGATATCGTTCGTCGGATTCGCCATAGCCCGGGGGAAGCCAGACGCTGACATTTCTGGGGCGAGCCAGATGCTGCGATGCAACCTGCTCGTGAAGAATCAGTTTTCCGGTCACGCTGGATGAAGGGCGATGCCTGGGCGAGCTCCATCGTTCCACCGTGACCCGGATGAGTTGCGGGAGGCCGTCCTCCGAGGCCTTCACCGTGAACTCTCGATTCGGAATATCGCGCCCCTCTGCATCCTTCTCGACGGACTGCCAGGTTCCCGTTGTGACCTTGAACTCGACACGTGTCTCAGGCGGAGCTGAAAACTCCGCTCGATAAACGCCATCATCGCCCCGTTCCAGTTTCAAGCCATCGGGACGCCATCGCCCGAACGGCCTGATGTTGCCCGCGAGGAAGACATCCGGTTTTGCTTCTTTGTTCTCTGGCTCGGGGATGCTCACTTCCATGCGGACTCAGACGTCCTTCACATCGGCCTCGGTGTCATCTGCAATCGAGAATTGAGCCGATGCAGACAACGTGCTGATCACAAGGAGTAGCTTCGAGCACCTGATGATCGGAAAGACGGGATTCACAGCATCACCATGCAGTAGTCAGGAATGGAACGCGCCGCCAGCGGCAGTGATTGTGGTTGGGTCTGTTTCGTGGAAGATGTCGAGTCTGTGACGACGATCGGTGAATCGAGGTCACCTCGGGAAACGCTCGTTCGCAGGTTCGACTGTCGTCATACTAGGGCATCAGTCGCGGATGTGGATACGCGATCAGACGATTCCTGCCCAACTGCGAAATCACACACAGAGCCCTTGATTCTATCTGTCACGCCTGTCCTTTCTCGCCCCGGCGGCTATCAGCAAACAGCCCATTCATGTTGAGTATCTTCAATTGCCGTAGACGCTGAGTGATCAGGTGAGAGTTCTGTCAGCCTGGCAATGCTGTGAAGGCGTTTGAAGCGGAGCGACGAAAGCTGTTCGGTCAATTCATGACGCAGACTCAGCGGAGGACTCGCGTTCTTCCGCTGCAAACCCAACGTTTCTGCGGCGAAAAATGCTTCACAGCGTTGTCTGCCCGGGACACTGCATCGGGCACGTGTTTGGTCGATCGAAGGCCGGAATCTGATGATCGCATCATGCGGCAAACTTCAGAGTGTTGCCACTGCCTGCTTGCGATCAAGTCAGCAATTCGCCCAGGGGACCGGTTTGGCATTCTTTTCCAAGATTTCTATCGGGCATTCCAAACGTGTTGCGTTCCACCCCGACAGCATGCAGGAACGTGCTGTAGAGACAGCCCATCGTTCGATGGCCGGTACGTCCGTACGAGGGAAACTCGATGTATCGCCCGTGAGTTTTCAGCTTGCCTCCCAGATCACCGAGAATCAACAGCGGCCATTCGAGACAGCGGGCATGATGGGCATCGGCGGAATCGCTCAGGTAGATGATTGCCGTGTTATCAAGCATCGTCCCGTTACCCTCCGGGACGGCGTGAAGCTTTGTGGCGATCAGGGCCAATTGCTCCATGTGCCAGCGTCGAATGATCTGGGCCAGTTCATCACCGGACTTGCCGTTTTCACCCTGGCCATGACCGATCGCGTGTTTATCGAGCGAAATGCCGAGACCAGTGAAGCGGACCTCGAAATTGGAGCTACCGCATCCGCTAGATAGCGTGAGCACGTTGGTCAACCCGGCAATCAGCGCGGCTGTTCCAACTTCGACATGCGAGGCAAATCGCTCGGTCTCCACGATGCTGGAATACCGTGGACTCACGACAGGTGCACGTGCCCGCAAGGTATCAGCAAGTCTGGCGACTTGTTCTTGTCGGCGGTGCATCTCGGCAAGGGAAGCTTCGTACACATCGAGCTTCTCTTTCTCGGGGCCTGCAAGATTTCTGGACACGCGTTTAAGGTCTTGTATCACGTAGTCGAGCACGTTCGCACTGGCGGCGAAGTCTTCGCTGGCTCCGGGCATTACGCTGCCGAACAGTGAATAGTGCGCAGCCGTGGGCTCACAGACGGTGGGCAGGGCGCGGCCCTCATCCCAGGCCGAAATGTTCTGCACCACGACTTCCGCGGGACGGTGCGTGATGCCCAATCCCAAATGCGGAAAGGGTGCCTTGAGCACCTTGGCCAACGCGGCATCAATCGTTTCGCCGGCGGGACCGCGGTTGGCGCCATACATTCCTAACGCCCCAAAATTCACGGAGTGTCCGCCTTCGCAAACTCTCCCGGAAAGACCTTGCACAATCGCCAGCCGGTTCTTGAATGGCGCAAGCGGCTCAAGACAAAATGGCAACTCAAGTTCAGCCAGCGACAAGTCGCGGAAAACCTCGGTATCGGTCTTCAAGGGGCCTGTCAAATCATTCTTTGCCGTAGCCCGCACCACGTTTTTTGGAACCAAGTGCTGCGCCTCTATGCCGTTGCCTTCAACAAAGAACACAAAACGCTTAGGCAATAAGGCGGAATCCCCGGCTGCGTGGGCGTCCAACTGTGTCAACAGAGGGCCGAGCACCGCAGCACTTCCGCCAATCGTCAGATTCTTCAGAAATCTTCGCCGACGAAGTGTGTGTTGAAAGGCATCGTCTTGAATGAGCATCGTGGCACCCGAGAAAACTAAATTAAAAAACCAACAACAAATACGGCGATGGAACGCTGGCACAGCCAAGTGAGAACCAGCCTCCACGTAACTTGACGCAGAAATTTACTCATCGGTGGGCACCGTGCGATAAAGAAATGAATCGCTACTCAACAACGCAGTAATTAGGGCTTTCATGCTGCCCCCCGACTTCACGTATGCTTCGTCGGCCTCGCGCAAGGAAGGGGCGTCGCCCAGGTTTTCCTCTCGCCCCAGCCAGTACCGAAACGCGTGCCGGACAAACACCTGGCGAACCCGCGTCGAATTCGCCAGCCGCTCGATCATTTCATCCGCGTCTTTGACCGGGCCGTCCAATGTGGGGTCACCCGTGAACTCAATCGCTCCTGTCGTGTCGAGCGACACTTCTTTGGTGGCCGGTCGGGGAGGGTCCACGTTTGGATCGTTTCCGGGGATAAGTGGCTGGGTTGGATCTTCCACAGTCTCGGTCCTACGAAACCGCCCGAAGTGGTCCCACTGCTCGAACGGAAAGCCGAGCGGGTTCATCTTTTTGTGGCACTGCCAGCAATAGTCTTCCTGTGTCATCTTCAGGCGTTCGCGAAGCGACAGGCTTTTGTCGTTCGAGAGCATCGCACACACGGTGACCGGCACCTCGGAAATAGCTCCGCCCAACAGACGTTCGCGGACCCATTTGCCGCGACGGACTACGTCGTTGTTGAAGTTCTGACTTCGCGCCACCAGCCAACTGGGTTGCGTGAGTATTCCCTTGCGCTCCGTGGCCGGCAATTCGGTGAAGTGTGCGCTTTCCGGCCAGCCTGCGAGATTGTAGGCACGGTAGGTCGTCGTCTTAGGGTAGTGAGGGTCGATGTGCGCCATCCGCGTGGTCAGTATTTCCTTAAGTACATCTTTGTCCCGTTCTAATACTCGACTGACGACTTTAGCGGTGTCGTTCACGAGAGTCTGTGCAAAAAAAGTGGTTTCATCCTTGAAGACACTGGGGGCACTGGTGTAGGCGAAGTACTCCTGAAAGAACCTCAAGACACGGGCATTTTTGTCGAGTGGAAGATCGAGTGCTGCCCGTACTTCGGCCGCCACGCCTTCTTTGGTTTCAAGTGATTTTTTTTCTCTGGCCCTGCCATAAAGGCCAAAGTCGATATGGGAGTCAGTTAGGGCGGCCGAAATCGCTGTAGCGATTTCGGCCGTCGACAACCGGCGCCGTCCCTGGTCATCGATCGGCCCCTGCCCCAGCTCCAGACGAAAAAGGGATTCCGGTTCCATGAGGTACGCGGTCACGCAGGCGCGGACCGCAACCGCAGGCCCTCCTTGCTTCCATGTCTTTGTGTAGAGTTCATACAGTGCGTCGGCTTGTTCGGGAGGCATTCCTTCCAGTCGGCGATAGCCGCGAAAGTTTCCAAACACCAAGTTGAAAGTGCCGCGGTCGGCAGGCGCTGCAGGATCCAGGAGCGGCCCCAGGCCGCCATAGCTTTCTACCACCTTGCCATTCTCGATCTTGTGCGCAGAACAGACCCTCGCAATGTGGGACGCATTGCGCATGATGGTCGCCAGCGTACCCTGATCGATCGTTTTGTTTGCCGCCATGTCCTGGAACCCGAGGCCACCGGGAGTGCCCATCGACTGCGAGAGGGGATTATCCCCAGAATTCCATGCTCCGAGAACACTGAAATAGAGCTGCGGACTCAAACGCCACAGCCGCGGCGGATTATCGAGCGGAGCGGTGATCGGTGCGGTAAACAACAACTCGTGGCTGAGATGATTGCCAGTCGGACCATACCCCAGGTCTCCGACATACTTTCCGGTGTTTCGCAACGTCCTGGAAATGGCTCGCACAAGTCTTTTGGTCTCTGCGGCTGCGGGTTGCAATGCATCTGCCGGCGGCATTTCGCCCTGGTCGATTCTTTCGGCCACCTTCAGCCATAGTTCAGCGTCTCGATCGACGAATTCCGTGCCAAGCTGCTCCAGGTTAAAGCCGCCTTCGTTTTCACTACCTGCGTGACATTTCGCACAGTACTTGCTGGCGAATGAACCAAAGGCAGTCGCTATAGGGGGCTCCTCACCGACTGGACTGTGTTCGGTGTGCTCGTCTGCCTTGAGAAAGGCCAGGCAGAACGATTCAGGCATCAGTGCCAGGAACAACCCTAGCCGTACCATAACAGCAATGCATCGCGCATGGATCAAGCGGTTTGTTAATTGCCTGAATTGCTGCATGGGCTAACCTGTTCGATGCAATCGCCTGGGATCTTGCCACGCCCGCAGTTGGAGGAGCGAGCGACTCAGACGGCTGCGGGCCTGATTGAATGTCGTCCTGGCAGTCGTGCGGTCGATGGTCCTCTTCATTGCGGACATTACCGGCTTGCACGCTCAGAAAAGAATATAGCCCGTTCAATGGCAGGTTTGCAAGACGCAGTGGCTTATCAGCGACGATCGCTGCGGTAGCGTGGAGCGAGATGGAGCGTTGTCGAGGACTGCCCGAATAGAGCTTCGTTGAATGCTCCAATTTGCAGGGAAATGTGACCAGCTCCTTATCGTTCTTTTGTCTCGTGTGTTCTTTTTCCCCACAATCATGAAGCTGCCGTGCTTCCTGTCTTCTGGTCATCCTTCAGCCGACAGCATGAATATGGATATGCGAACAGTCGATTTTCACCGAACTTCCAAATCATGCTCAGAGTTCTCCAATCCACCTGTCACGTCTGTCCGTTCTGGAACTAGCCTCCACCAACAAGCAGCCCATCTATGTCCCGCATGAATCCTGTCTTGACGAGTCTCCTCACAGTCCTGCTCTCCGGGCCGTTTGTTTCACTTCATGCGGACGACACTGCGAAGTTAGTCGAGATCTTCGCGACCGCCAGCGGTGGCATCGTGACGATACCATCAGGCGATTATCACCTCGATGGCTCGAAACCCATCACTATTCGCTCACACACGACCGTGTCGGCCTACGGCGCGAGGTTTCATTTGCCGAAGACGCTGGGCGATCAGGCGCGAGTCGTCTTGTTTGCCGGAGAGAACGTCAGTGACTTCCGCTGGTTCGGCGGGCATTTTGTCGGGCACGTGTTTGACCCTTCGAAGACCGAGAATTCCTGGGAGCCCAATGTCAATACTCGGGCGATTCTGATCACAACCACAGCCGGTGGTCGCACGGAGGATCTGACGTTTCGCGATGTAACCAGCGACGGCATTGCAGGCGCCGTCATCACGGTGCTCGGTGCTGTGAAGAAGGGCAGTGAACGGGAAGTGGAGACGTTTGCTCGTAACGTGACACTTGAAAACTGCGCGCTGGGACGAAGCGGAAAATTCATGTGGGACTACGGCTATCTTTGGCAGATCACCGTCTGGCCTGAAGACTACAGCGACTCCGAACGCGCGATGGCCGCAAAGTACTTTCGTCACGATCTCGTCCGTGGCCCGATTCAGATGAAGGCCGAAGACGATCGTGTCTTCATTGAGAATTCGAAACCTCTGCCGGTTACACAGAAACGAGATGGTGTCGAGGCGGATCGGGGGCACGATGCCGTGTGTTTCTTTGGCGACGTGCTGCCGACAAATCTCGTTCGCGGTCGGCAGTATTTCGTCATTGAAAGCACGCCGGAGTTTATTCGCATCGCCGAGACACCGGGCGGTCTTCCTGTGAAATTTGCCAGCGATGCAGGTCCTCAGGCGAAGCTGATCAGCAACCTGTTTCAGGCACATCTTGCGCTTTACGCGCCAGTTGGCAGTGGTCCGGGGAAAGGCGCATTTGATCTGGTCGGCTGCGAGAATGTTATCGTGCGAGGCAGTCGCTTCAGCGCGCTGGGGGACACGATGCATATTCAGAAGTGTTACAACATCGTTTTCAGCGATAACCAGATTACGGGCTCACGGATGGGCGCGTTTTTTCTGGCGGAGTTTTGTCGCAACGCCGTCGTGACTGGCAACACGGTGGATGGGACGAACGGCTCACGAGTCATCAGCGTTGAAAAGTCCTGCGAGGACGTCACCATCGTCGGCAATACATTTCGCAACGGTGGTCGCGGCTCCTGGATCAACCAGCCTCGCAACTTCGTTCTGGCCGACAACATCTTTGTGAACAACACGACCAAATGCGAGAACGATCCTCGCCGCGGTCGCCGGACCTTCCTGACGGGCGAATACGAGCGGTACGCCGAACTGTATTTCACGACGCACGAATCTGGTGGCCGCTATGGCAATGTCACCGTCCGAGGCAACATCTTCAACAGCGGCCCCAACGCCTTGCATGCCATCACATTTGCGCCGGGCGGAGAGACGATTCTGGTCACGGACAACATTTTCCACGGCCCCGTGCGAGATATTCCTCCAGCGATGGAATGCAGGGACGTGACGATTCGTGACAATGCTGGCCTGGACGGTGACCAGTACAACCCCAAAGGCAGAGAATCCCAGGATTGAACCGCGAATCGACGCGAATGGACGCGAATCAGGCACAGAACAAAAACACCTGAGATACGTTGCAGCACCACAGAGGACAGTCTTCAGCTAAATCCTTACCTGCGACTATTCGCGCCCATTCGCGTGAATTCGCGGTTCCACTCCATGCGATTACATGTCAGCGTCACAGTCACGGCTGCGTTTTGACGTAAGTGCCGTCTTTCCATTCGAAGCGGATTGGGTTCACGAGGTCCCTGGAGGACTTCGTTCCTGCAAGCAGGTCTCGAGCCAATTGAAGTTTCGATTCAAGAGACTCCTTCTGACTTTTCAACGTAGTCCGCACCTGCTGCGCGCATTCGGCGACGACTCTGTTCTCCGGGCCGGCATACTTCTCGAGGGCCGCCAGACCGATGTCAGTCGGAACGTATGCCAGAAATCGCGCCAGTTCGGTGACATGTGCTTGATCAGAGGCTGTGGCCAACGCTTTTGCAGCCGCTTCCGACAGCGCCTCCTTCATCCACTCTGAACGGCTGGACGAGTTGATAATCTGAATAAAGTCCCGCACCCGTGTGGTGGTGCTGAGATCCGTTTCGGAAAGAGCCGCGTATAAGACTGGATGTTTCGGGACCCGAGCGATTCCCATGGCTAGTTCACCAGAGGGGGTCGCTCGCCATTGCTTCGCCAGCCAGTCTGAGACAATCTCAGGTACTTCGGGCGAGGATTGCATGTAGGAGGACCATTCGAAGTCCGAATACGGTCCGGCGACTTCTGAAAAGTTTGAGCCGGCTACACGAATCAGCAACGGAAGATAGTGATTCGTGAGGTCTGTTCTGCGTCCGGCCAGCCAGGAAGTCAGCTCTTCGCGATTTGCACCTGCTTCAAGTTGTTTGTCCACGTAGTACCCCAGCAAATCCGAATGTGTCCAGTCCGCCGAAGTCATAATTTTCCGAACCAGTTGCTGGATCTCAGGCTGTTCAGATTCCATCAGAATAGACAACGCGTGCCCTCGGAACGTTAACAAAGATCGATCGTCGCCAAACTGCTGTCGCTGTCTTTCCAGATACATCTTCAGCAACGGTACGGACCGCGGATCATTCGAACGAGCGATCCATCGCCAGTCTCGCCGGATGACCGCATCCTCAAACGCGAGCGGTTCTTTGGAGAACCGTTCCAGTTCGTGGCTGTGAATAAAATGCGGAGTACGGTTCTGTGGAACCGGCGGAGTCAATTCCTGGCGGAGCGGAGGATGTGAGTCGATGTGATCTGCATATGCCACCAATGGATCGACGGATTCTGTCGCGGCAAGTGTCCTGATGGCTTCGGCATGTTGTCTGACCGTCTCCCAGCCAAGGACGTTCAAGACAGTATCGTCGTTGTTCTTGTAAGAATGAATCCTGTCCGAAGCCGCTGTGAAGTCACCAATTCGGAATTCCCAGAAGTACCGGCCGGTCGCAAAGCGTTTCAGAATCACGTCCGTTGTTGTTCCAGGATCTCCTGATTCCGGATTGAACGGATCGAATGGCAGGGCACTCCAATTCACCGACGTGAGTGAGCCATTCGATGAAGAGGAATCCCATGTGAATGCGGCTTCCTGAACAGGTGGCACTTGAACTGGAGCGACTCGTGCGGAGAACTCGTCGAGTGTCATCGTGAGCGGTGTCTTCCCAAGAAGCACGCTGTTGCAACGGACCTCGATCCCTTCATAGCCCGTAATTGAAAGAGTGGGCGACCTGGTTTGAGATCGCTCTGGCGTTCGGTCGTATCTGAGGATACCTGCAGACTGGCAAATCAGAAACGCGCCGGTCGGGACAAGAATCACCTCCGGCAGAGCAGCGACTCCTTTCCACCACACCATTCCGGCGATCAGCAGTCCCGCGCAGACAGAGATGCCGATGAAAATCGGGTTCTGCGCCCATTGGCCAAGTTGCTGCCATCCACCTGCCGTCGCGTAGTACATGCAAACGACAGGCATAAGTAAGGCCGTCAGACAGACAAACGTGAGTACTCTACGACCCTTTGTTCTGGCGTGCATCGAACGTTCCTTATTGACTGTGATGTTCGCTTTGAGTCCACAATCCACAGGCCATGACAGCACAGAAGGCCATGACTGGCCATGCAGCCCACGCGATCGATGCGATCGATGTCCATCGAGAAGGTGCGACCAGGACTGTGACGACAAGAGCAGACGCGATGACGGCCAGCGCAATTCTGAAGGCGGGGAACAATGACGGACTGGACATCGTCGCCGTCAGTACCAGCGTTGTCACAAAGAACGGAAGGCAGACATAGGGGGAGAAGCGAGGCAGTTCAGCCAACTCGTTCCACCGAACCATGGGAAACCACGGCGACCCAAATGACTGCTGGACGAGCTGCCGTATTCCGAATGCCTGCAGGATCGCGACCCAAACAAACGACAACGCGATGACGATCAATCCAGTGGTCAATCGTGAGGCAAACTGCTGTCGTCGCGTCAGTCCCCGTGAACTCAGCCAGACGGCAACTCCGACCGGATTGCAGAAAAGTCGAACCGGCAGAAACAGACCCAGCAAGATGAACAGTGACATCAGGAACTGTGTAGCTTGCTCTTCATAGCCGTAGGTCTCGTGCACCGTGATGGGATCACGCTGCAGGAGCGTGACCGCTGCCAGCAATGCAGACAGTGCGAGAAGTTCCAGTTTCATCGCCGATAACAGGTAACGAATGAGAGGCACACTCATAGGGCTGTTTTCCCTGATTGTTCCGCCGTCTTCAGGCTGAGTTCGACAAAGATTTCTTCAAGGTTCATATGCTCAACGATGACCTTTTCGCCCAGAATCCGGGCGAGCGACTGGTGAGTCGCTTCCTGATAATCATCTACGATCAGATCCGTCACCTGGTGTTTCATTTGCCGGCGGACGACGTTGAGTTGCGAAAGTGTCTGTTCACGTTCTGATGGCACAGCGCCTTCGACTCGAATTCGACGCATCCGACGTTTAAAGTCCTCAAGATTTCCTTCCGCAAAGACACGCCCGTCACACATCATCGTGACCGTATCGACAATTCTCTCGATGTCGTGCAGAAGATGTGAAGACACAAGAATCGTCTGGCCATACTCCACTGTTGCCTCCAGCAACATGTCCAGGCACTGTCGACGGAAGATCGCGTCGAGCCCAGAAAATGGTTCATCCAGAATCAGCAGTTCTGCCCCCTGGCAGATCGCCTGCAGCAGCACTGCGCGACGCTTCTGTCCCAGTGACAGCCGGGAAAACACGGCCGAGGGATCAATGTGGAATACTTTTGTCAGACGCGTCGCCAACTGCGAATTCCAGTTGGGAAAGAATCGCTCGTTCAGTCGAATAATGTCAGCGAGGCAGGACCGTGATGGCAACTCCATGCGATCTGAGACATAGGCGATGCGGCGCAGCGACTGGCTGTCGTGCTGGCGTGGAGGCTGCCCCAGAACCAGTACTTCGCCACTGTCCGGATACAAATGCCCCATCAGCACTCGAATCAACGTTGTCTTTCCGGCTCCGTTGGTTCCAAGGAGACCATGAATGGAACCCCGATGCACTTCCAGACTGACATTGCGCACAGCTTCCGTTCGGCCAAACCCCCGACACAGGTTCCTGACCGAGATCAATGTTTCACTCATCGGAGGTCTCCGGAAGATTCTCGAATTCGCTTCCAATCAACTGCTGGATGTCATCATGACTCAGCCCCAGCCGGACGGCTTCTGACAGCATTCTGCGAATCAGCTCACGAACCTGTTTCTTCGCTTCAGCACGATTGATCATTGACGGTCGTGACGAAACAAATGCCCCCTGTCCCTGCCGCAGTACGATGACGTCTTCAGCAGACAATTCAGAATAGATGCGACTGACGGTGGTTGGGTTGACCTTCAGCTGACTTGCCAGCTCTCGCACAGACGGCAGTTTTTCACCGACCGTCAGATGCCCGGTGGCCACCATCCATTTGATCTGCGCGACGACCTGCCGAGTGACAGGCTCACCGCTGTTAAAGTCCACATTAATCAGCACCAGACAGCTCCCTTGCTGTTCGTTCCGAAATCAAACTGTATGACATCATGTCATACAGTGCAACAGTCATTTTGAGGAATTCAAACGAATCGCAAAATTCCATAGACTGGCTGCCGACGAACTGTGCGCCCGCATTCCCTCATCGAAACCGGGATCTCCATGAAACGCAGAACATTCCTGGCAACCGCCACGGGGCTTGCAGCAGGTGCAGTGGCTCCAAGGCTTGCCATTGGTCGACCCGGCAAGTCGCCGAACAGCAAATTGAACGTCGCCTTCATTGGGTCCGGCGGCTGGATTGCAAGGCAGCCTTATGAGCAGGGATGTTCGGAAGAAAACCTCGTCGCGTTCTGCGATGTTGATCGCAATCACTGTGCTGAGAACATGAAGAACTGGCAGACGAATCAGCCGTTCTTCGACGACTTCCGTGTGATGTTTGACAAGATGCACAAGGAGATCGATGCGGTCGTGGTTTCGACTCCCGATCACACTCACTTCGCCGCCACGATGGCTGCGATGGAGCGAGGCATCCATGTTTATACTCAGAAGCCGCTGACTCATAACATCTGGCAATGCCGGACGCTGGTGAAAGCAAAGGAGCGTTACAAGGTCGTGACTCAGATGGGCAATCAGGGGCACGCAGGCGATGGCATTCGCAAATCGGTCGAAGCCGTTCGAGCAGGAGTGATCGGCGATGTCACGCAGGTCTTCTGCCGCAACGATGGTCCGAAGATGGGAGGCACGCACTTTGGCAATCCCGCGGTCATGCCTCCGCCGATGTCTCCTGTGCCGAATGGGTTGTCGTGGGACCTGTGGCTTGGTCCGGCGGAAAGTCGTGACTTCTATGTCGAGTATCATCCTCAGAAGTGGCGTTCGTTCTGGGACTTCGGACTGGGTATGCTTGGCGATTTCGGCTGTCACACATTCGACACACCAGTCTGGGCGCTGGAGCTTGATTCACCGACGGTCGTCGAGTGTCTTCATCGCGAAAAGTCACTGGACGGCGTGATTCCAACCGCCAGCCACATTCGATTTCATTTCCCCGCCAAAGGGGATCGCGGCCCGGTCACTCTTGACTGGTTCGATGGCCCGCAGGACTGGACCAAAGTCGGTCGCATCGACAAGTTCGGCGCGGAGCACGCAGCGCATGCGGGCCGTGCCTGCTGGCTTGTGGGGTCAAAGGGGATGCTGGGCTGTGGGACTCATGCTGGCGAACCGCTGATTCTTCCGGAGACAGTTGGCAACGGCTGGAAAGCAACTCCACCCTCTCAGAGTATTCCACGTGTTGAAGGCGGGCCATTTCGCGAATGGCTTCGTGCGATCAAAGGTGACGGGCCAGAGCCCGGATCGAACTTCGACTACGCGGCAAGACTGACGGAGATCATTCTGCTCGGGGTGCTGGCTCAGCGCTTCAACACCCGCATCGAATGGGACGCGGCTGTCGGCCGCATCACCAATCATCCGGAACTCAATGCGTTCGTGAAAGAACCCGTTCGCGAGGGCTGGAGTTTCGGGGAAGATTTGTGGAAGCATTCCTTGTAGCCGGATTCGTCAGAATTCGGATGCCATTGGGAATTCTGACGGATTCCGTTAAGACTTGCTTTCAGGAGCGTCTGAGACGCTGCGTGCGCTGACGAAATCACTCACGTCGGCGAGCGTCTCAGGCCCCGGGAAACCTCGAAATCGTTGGCGGCTTAGCGCTTGTTCTTCGGATCCAGATTCAGGTTGATCTCAGCGTCGTCAACGCCTGCGGAGTTCACGCCATCCTTTGGCACGTCGACTCCTGCAATCCAGCACAGTGAATTCAAGATGGTGCGGCGGAAGTCGTCGTTCTGCCAGTTGATGTGAAAATGTCCTCCGGTGAAACCGAAACCTCGGCCGCCATCTGGACGATCGACGGCCCACATCAGGGCTTCTTTTCGGCCCATGGCCTGCTGGATATGTGGATACGGACCCCTTGGATAAACATAGGGGCCGTTTCGAGTATCGTCGGAAGGCTTTGCTACAAGGATGGGCGTGAACTTGATGCCATCAATTTCCTTCGGGCCTTCACCATCAAAGCCGTCGCGGAATCGCATGTTGAAGTACCACTCATCACGAATCTCGAATGGCTTCACGCCGTTACAGATTGGATGATCCGGGAAGGATTCGAATTTTGCGTCCCAGATCGGATTGCACGACCACTCATGTTCGTAATGTCCGCCGATCCATTCGCGGAATTCCTTGCCGCCTTTGTCTTTCGGAACTTCGACACCAAAGTGCATGCAGCCAAACCCGACTCCCCGAGCAATCAGTTTCTCGAACAATTGCAGCCGGTTTTCCTGAATCGCCGGATGTCCTCCGCCACCATCGGAGAAGATGACGACTGCTGCCGCATCATCGAACGTCGATTCATCCTTCACCCAGCCCATGTCATGCCGTTCAACCGTCAGGCCCTCGATGCCCTGCAATCGGTTCTCCAGCAGAATCGTTCCCGCGCGGAATTCATGCATCATCGGCGGATGACTGGGCTTGCCGGCGATCAACACCAGTTTCTTTGTGGCAGCCGTTCGAACGGCGGCAGACGCCAGCGAAGACCCGGAGGCGAGACCCGCCAGCATCAGGCGCAGAAATGTAGAACGCTTCATGGTTTTGACTCTGTGAGGGAAGGAGGTTCTGTGAGTGTCTCACGGATTTTCGGTAACTGGAGGGTGATCCTATTCCGTGTCCGTGAATACCGCGGAATTGTACCGCCGTGTCTTCAGAAGTCGATGACAACGCAGAGTCGCCTGACTCCGGCGGGAACCTCGGGCGAACGGTGAAGCACTCGATCGCCGTGCGTGCGGTGCTTATGGCCCTTAAGGAACACGAGGCTGTTCAAAGAGGCCTGATGAACGAACTCGTCATCCGCGAACTGGTACTCCGTGCCGGGACCCAGATAGGTTGTAACCAGCCGAATGTTCACGTTATCGCAGTGAAATCGCGGGCAAAGCTGAGTCTCTGCGATTTCCACTCTCAGGTTGATGCTTCTTCGCTGGAACTGCGCGAGAAAGCTCTGGATCAGTTCTCTGATGTCATGCTCCAGTGCTGAGCATTCCACCGACAGCTCTGAAAGAGCGAGAAACGCGTGCTCAGCCACAGATTTTCTGCTGACAGACGCACGGTATTCGTGAACACGTCCGGTCATGACTTCGAGGGGATTGATTTCCGGCGAGGCGCGGTCGAGTACAAGAATGTCATCGCATACTGTTTCGAATCGAGCAACATCATTGTACGGCCAACTTGCGATCTCCTGGTGCCGTGAGTCCCACTCGGTCATTCCATCTTTCATCAATGTTACCTCCGACTTCTAGTCTTTTTTCCAGGCAGCTTTAAAGATCTTCTTCTCTGCATCGACTGGCGTTGCGTCCCAGTCGAGTTCATACGAGCGGGCTTCTGGTCGGAAGTGGGTGAAGAAGTCGAGGAGCAGGCAGCCATTCTCGCCGGCTTCGACCTGATGAATGTTGTCTCGATCTCTCGTCAGTGTCGATGACTGCTTCTTCATCAGACGCTGATCTTTCGTCTCCCGGATCAGAACCTCTTTCTGTGGAGTGTCGGTCTCTGATGCCACAACGGAGATCGCATTCCCCTGCGGATCAACCAGATCGAAGTTGCGAACTCGCACATCGCCCTCGGTCACAACCAGCACCCCGTTGTAATGACGATGATCGTGCAGGCTGATGATTGCCCCCGGTTCCATGCGGATCTGGTACATCACGACCGGAGGAAAGTAGAGACTCATGTCCATCTGCAGACCTTTTCCGGCTTCGAACATTCTCCATGGTGTCGGGGACCGAACCCGGTCCAGAAGTCGGCTGACGGATCGCAGATAGAGCTCTTCGTCCGGAGTGTTTGAGCGTATCAGTTCCAGAGCGTCTTTATGGACCTGATAGACAAACTCATGAGCTTCCAGTTGTTCGGCGATCCCGGCAATCGCTTGTTCTTCGTCGGCCGCGGCTTTGCCGGACAAGCCCATCAGCGTCATCGCCATGGACCAGCCCAGCCATGACCCGGATCGCAGGATGCTGCGCCGCTCGATAATGACGCCGGGATCTGAATGTCCGTCGGTTCGAAAATCGGAGCTGAACTGCACCGTATCACCTGACTTTCTGCAATGAGACAAAATCGGCCGTTTTCAGATGCCCGGTCCTGGCTGCCCCGGCGATCACCAGAATTCGATCCGTATCACCAATGAGTCGATGGTGAATGCGTGATGCCGGGAGCCGTGCGGACTCGGTCCACATCGTGGTGCCTTTGGCAAGCTGATAAACTCTTCCATCCATGCCTGCCACAACGAGTGACTCGCCGACAACGGCAGCGGCGATGCCATTGCCATTGGCCGGCATTCCCGGCACGTCTGGTCCCTGACTCCACGTTTGTGTCGAAGGATCGTAGACGTGGGTCTTCTTCGAGATTCCGCCGTCTGGCAGGAGTCCGCCAATCAGCCAGATCCTGCTTTGATACTCAATAACATCCATGGCCCGAACCGGCTCTGGTTGTGAGACGGACTTCCATCCGGCCGCTTCGTTTCTCAGATCCATGACCAATCCATGGTCAAGCCAAACACCCTCTTCGCCTCCGTTCAGCGACCAGCCGCCGAAAACATAAAGGTGATCACCGGAAACAGCAGCACGATGAGAGGAACGCGGCTCCGGAAGATCAGGGATTCTGCGCCAAGTTTTGGTGTCGGGACGAAATGCTGCAACATCGGACAAAGAATGCAGATCATGGGCCTTACCTGGCTCGTTCACCGCGTGCATTCCTCCGATGCGAAACAGCTCTTCGCCTGCGGCAACCAATGCCAGCCCCTGAGCTGGTCGTTCCATCGGAAGCGGCTCCCATTTGCCTCCGCGAGTGACAGAGATCCGAAAGAACCCTCGGGAAGTTGTCTCGTACGAATAGACGTGAGTCTTTCCGGTATGTCCGCTGTAGACGTAAACATCATCACCCAGTCTTGCGGCACCGAAACTGGCGATACCCTGCGGGAGTTCCGGAAGGACGACGTTCGACTCCTGGGCGAACAGTTGTGGGCCCGCAACCGCAAGCAACCCAACGGCGATGATGGTTCGAAGTGAGCTGCTGTACAGGAGGTTCATGGTCGTTCCTTGTTCGCGGGAGGCATTCGTAGTCACCAGCTGTATGTACGAATTGCACGTGCATTTTGTTTGCAAAACCGGAAAAGAGCTCTTTGAGCCAGACTGGTGTAGTCAGATTCATGAAATCGCGTGCTCTTTGCCCAGAGGCTCAGGCGAAACGTGTGAATTGAAAGCGATCAAGCTCTGTTGGCAAATCCAGGAGTCTCTGCTGCGTCTGGCATGACTCGGCCCATGTAATGAGCAGTTCGTACTGAGATGCCTGGCTCAGCCCGCCCAGCCAGACAGGATCTCCCTTTGCCGGCATCAGACAAACCACGTTGGCGACATCGCAGGGGCCAAGACAGCCGCTGATGGTCAGCTGAACGGTGTTATTCAGCTTCAGCTCCTTCCAGCGAGCTTTTACGAAGTCTCTGGGCCATGCCGGAAATCCACGATCCGTTCGCCCGCAACAACAGCCTTCGCAGAAGATGAGTTGCCCAAGCACTGTGTCTCGACGAGTCACCACAGGCAGGCCGTCTGCGATTGCCTGCTGCAGCTTGACAGTCTGCGCGTTGCACGACGGGGCATCGATCGCGGGTTGATTTGTTGTGGTGATAACGGTCATGGGGCTCAACGTAGTGGAAGTCGCCAGACTTCCTCGAAAATACAGGGATCTCTGATTGGATCTGTGACAGCGGGATCTCTGGCGAGATCCACTACGTTGCTCCATCAAACCATTACGCTTGAAATCCAATACTCGTCACCTTGCCGTCGCGTTCACCGACCACCAGTCGCTGATCATCGGGGGACCATGCGAGTCGAGTGATCATCGAATCGAATCCGCGGAAGAAATATGGCTCGCTGGATCTGAGCGGAGTCCAGAGCATGACGATTCCATCAGCATCGGCTGAGGCGATGTCATCTCCTTTCGCCTGGAACGCCAGTTGAGTCAGTCGCGTCGCATGAGCCTCCAGCATGCGAGGTTCACGGCCTTCGGGACCAGCTCCGGAGCAATCCCAGAGGATGATCGAATCACTTCCGCCGGTCGCCAGGTAATCCCCTGACCGATGCCAGGACAGTTCCAGCACTTTGGTCGCAAAGCCCGTCATCTGAGAATCCTTGCCGGTCTTCACGTACCAGATATGAACTGATGAATCCTGTTCTCCAGTCACGAGATACTTTGCCGTGGGACTCCAGGAAAGAACGAGGCTGGATCCCTTCCACTCATACTTTCGAACGCCTTTTCCGGGAATATGAAGCGTGACTCCAAAGTACGCCGCCACGGCGATCGCACTGTTGTCAGGATTCCACGCGATGTCGGCGATCGTGCTGGCGTGATCCGAAGATTCATAGGCCAGTCTCCCTTCTGCCGTAAACAGTCGAAGTGATTTTCCGGCAGCGGATGCGAGACGCTGGCCGTTCGATTTCCAGGCAACACGAGTTCCCCAGGAGGCTCCGGATTCCAACTGCATCAGCATAGTACCGTTTGCAGCGTTCCAGTGCCGAATCAATCCGTCATGCCCGATCGTTGAAAACTCTGTGGTCCCCGGTCGCCAGGACAACGACGTTCCACCTCCCTGGTGTTCGCCAATCCGGACCGCCACCTGATCGGCGTGATGACAGACCCAGACCTGTCCTTCCACTGTGATGAGGGCGACAAACTGACCATCAGGCGACCATGCCAGATCCTGCACGTAGTCTTCGACGTCAATCTGCCAGTGTTCAATGACCTGCCGACCACCGCGCTGGGCGGATCTCAAACCAGGCATGCTTCGAACTCCGCATTCAGAGATTCGCGATCCAGATTGCGGCCGATAAAGATCAGCGAACTGCGTCGCGGCTGATCGCCCCACGGCCGATCCGGGCGTCCGTCAAACAGCATGTGGACACCCTGAAAGACATAACGAGTGTCCATGTCTTTGAAATTCAGGATTCCCTTCATACGAAAGATATCCGTCCCATGCTCCGCCAGCAGTTTCCCAAGCCACTTCTGGAACTTCTTCAGATCCAGCTGCTTTGCCGAAGTTATTCCCACGGAAGTAACTTCTTCGTCGTGTTCGTGGTCCGGCTTGTATTCGCGTGTGACCAGCGGAACCATGACTGTGCCAGCCGCGTTCTGAAGTGACGCTTCAAATTCGTCCGGATGATGTTCTGTGAACAGAACCCACGCGCCCGCAGACGGGATCGTGACTCGAAACTTCTTCGGTGCATCCTCCAGCGGCAACTGAATCAGCTCTGCATTTGTTGCGATGGCATCACCGGGCGCCAGCTCGGTCTCATCAGCCGAATAACGCAGGACAGCCGCTTCGACTGTGTCGCGCATCGCCTGCTCGGTGTTCCCGTTAGCCGGAACGAGGCAGACATTCATCGCCGGATCGGGGCCGGGATTCATCTCAAAGAAATACTCACCGGCCGTCAGATCGTAGAGGCCACTCCATTCGAACGGATACTCTGGCTCAAGGAACTTCGGGTCGGTCTCGAGGGCTCGATCAAGATCGAACCCGCCGAGGTTCAGGATCTTGTCCATCTCCACCGCGGCGTCCCGAGTTCGATGAATTCTGGCGGCGGAGTTCATACTGTGAATGCGAGCTTCGAGTTCGTCCAGGTCAGCAGATGTGACGAGGTCCACCTTGTTGAGCAGGATCACGTCGGCAAAGGCGATCTGCTCCTTCACTTCATCGGAATCATCAATGTGCTGCAGTACATGCTTTGCATCGACAAGCGTGATGATCCCATCCAGACTTAGTTGAGTCTGAATCTCGTCATCCATAAAGAAGGTCTGCGCCACGGGGCCGGGGTCTGCCATCCCTGTCGTTTCGATCATGATGTAGTCGAATCGATCCCGGCGTTTCATCAGGTTCCCAAGGATTCGAATCAGATCGCCTCGAACGGTGCAGCAGATGCACCCGTTGTTCATTTCGAAGATTTCCTCTTCTGCCCCGATGACGAGATCATTGTCGACGCCAACTTCACCGAATTCGTTCTCAATGACAGCAATACGCTTCCCGTGCTGTTCTGTCAGAATTCGGTTCAGCAGTGTTGTTTTGCCTGAGCCGAGAAAACCCGTCAGCACGGTGACCGGAATCTTTGGGGTTGTGCTCGCCATCCACCTTTGTCCTTGATGTAAAAACCTTCTGAGAAGAATTCAGCTGGCCGTACAGCTGCTCTTTAGTCCGGGCACTTCCACGAACGTGGCGACCATCCGATTCCAAGGCGAAGGAGTGAATCGACGTCTTCACGCGAAAGGTCGTTTGCCGGTTTGTGGACCTTCCACTGCCGGGAAGGATTACCCTCCGAGAAGACCGCGATAACCGTTTCCAGTGGCGGACAGCCGGGCTCTGCACACGAAAGCTGCGTCACGACCACACGATCCTGATCTGTCAGGGTAAGAGCCTCGTTAACCCATTTACAGATCTCTTCACGTCGTTCGCTGCGAATCCGGTGGCTCTGGTCGAACGGCAGCATTCATCGCTCCATAAAATTGCATATGCAATACGATTGCAAAAGAATAGTGATCGTGGCTATCCTGTCAAGGCGATCATTTCCTTTGCCATTGTTTTCTTCTGAGACACGACAGGATGATGAGAAGTCCGCTTTTGCTGGGATGCCTGACTCCGTTCCTGATTTTGCTGTCCGCTGGTTGCGGAGAAAGCGGAAGTTCGGAGACTGAATCGACTGTCGTGGGTCAGTCCTCAGACAGAACTCTATCGAAGGACGATCGCGGTACTCCGCAGGCGCCGCTGAAGGTTGTTGCGACCTTCAGTATTCTTGGTGACTGGCTGACAGAGATCGGCGGCGACGACGTGGAAGTGATTACGCTTGTCGGCCCGGATGGAGATGCGCACACGTTTGAGCCAACGCCTCGTGATGCAGCGAGGATTGCCGACGCTGACTGCGTCTTTGAGCTTGGGCTGGGTTTTGAAACCTGGCTCGACTCCATGATGAGTGGGACACAGTCTGATGCCGTTCGGATCTGTGTTTCCGATTCCATCACTCCGCGCGTTCTTTCGGAAAGTGAAGGACATGCCGAGACGGATCCGCATGTCTGGCATGACCCGGTCCTTGTCATTTCCATTGTGCGGTCCATTGAGGAGGCGCTGTGCAGGCTCCGGGTGGAAGAACAGCAGGATTTTCGATCGCGAGCGGATCGTTACGTCGCCAGTCTGGAAGGTCTGCATTCCTCGATGACGGAATTGGTTCGTTCGATACCCGAGAAGCGTCGAATTCTGGTCACGACTCATGACACTTTCGGTTACTTCGCAGATCGTTTCGGATTTCGTGTGTCCAGCGTCCTGGGGACTGTTTCCAGTGAGTCAGCTGATCCGTCAGCAGAGCGTGTGGCTGAGGTCGTTCGCGAGATTCGGGCCGAGGGTGTTCCTGCCGTTTTTACAGAGAACATTCTGAATCCGGGGCTGACGGAGCAGATTGCCCGTGAGGCGGGCGTTTCCGTGATTCGAGGGCTCTGCACAGATGCTCTTGGGCCAGCGGGGACAGAGACGGCCAGCTATATTGGCATGATGAATGCCAATGTTCGCCGCATAGCAGAGGCGCTTCGGTGAGCACTGGACCGTCCACAGACCTGGGAACTCCGCCGGCGACAGAATTATCCACAGATTCTCGGCGCGATTCGGCGAGGCACAATGCCTGTTGTGGGCATGATCATTCTGAACCGCCGTTTCCATACGGCGGACGAGGACATGTTCCGCCGGTGCTCTCTGCCGCTGCGATTGAAGTACGGGAACTTTCTGTCAGGTATCCGTTCAGTACCAGAGAGATCCTCTGCGATCTGGGTCTGTCAGTGGCTCGCGGTGAGCGAGTCGCACTGGTGGGCCCCAATGGCGCGGGCAAGAGCACGCTGCTGAAGACACTCGCAGGACTTCTGAAGCCCCATCAAGGGTCCATTTTGATCAGTGGCAACCGGGTTGGGGCTTGTCATCACAGAACTGCCTACCTGCCTCAGCGTTCCGATCTGGACTGGCAGTTCCCAATGTCGGCCGCCGAACTTGTGCTGACAGGGCGATACGTTCATCTCGGGTGGTTTCAAAGACCGACTCGCCGAGACAGGGTGCTTGCCGGTGAAGCGCTGGATCGACTTGGAATGATCGCAAGTGCAGACCAGCGGATCAGCGATCTTTCGGGGGGACAGCAACAGAGGATATTGCTCGCCCGGGCACTGGTGCAGGAAGCGTCTATCTTCCTTCTTGACGAGCCGCTGAACGCAGTTGATGACGCGACTCGTGAACTGGTGAATGACGTTTTGCAGGAGCAGGCAGCTCGAGGGGGATGTGTTCTTGCAGCGACACATGATCTTGGTCGACTCACCGAAGCGTTTGACCGGGCAGAGCATTTGATTGACGGGCGACTTCGAACGTTGCCGACATCCTCATGGGCCGGGAGAGAGAATGATGTCGTGGTTGACAGAGCCATTTGAGTATGCCTTCATGAGGCAGGCACTGCTGGCCAGCATCATGATCGGGATCACGTGTTCCGTACTTGGGGTCTTTGTCGTTCTTCGCCGCCTTGCCTTTCTCGGCGACGCGATCGCGCATACGACGCTGCCGGGGCTTGTGATTGCCTATTTGAACCGCTGGAATCTGTTCGTCGGTGCGTTAATCACGGCTTTTGTGACGGCTCTGGGAATCAGCTGGATCAGTCGAAGAGACCGTCTTCAGGAAGATACCGCGATCGGCGTTGTGTTCTCGGGAATGTTTGCCCTCGGAGTGGTTCTGATCAGTTCCACCGGCAGCTACCGTGACTTCACGCACATGCTGTTCGGAAATGTTCTGGGTGTCAGCCAAACGGATCTCATCGCGATCGCGGTCGTCATGGTGATTGTCCTTGTCAGCTGTGGCGCCCTTCTGAAGGAACTCGTGCTGACGACAGTGGATCCGATGCATGCAAGAGTCATTGGCCTGTCCACAGACGGAATCAGGACCATCCTGCTGGTCCTGATGGCGCTGGCGATCGTGACTGCCATTCAGTCTGTCGGAGTTGTGCTGACTTCCGCAATGCTGATTACTCCGGCCGCGACGGGAGCGATTCTGTGCCGGCGACTGAAATCCATGGTCTCGGTCGCGATCTGTGTTGCGGTTGTCTCAAGTCTCCTTGGTCTCTACCTGTCGTATTACCTTGGCACGTCCAGTGGCGGCTCAATTGTGCTCGGTTGTACCGGTTGTTTCGCCTTTGCCGCTGCGATCCGGCGTTTTCAGGGCAGAACGACAGCCTGATCGGGGCGGTTTCTGAACCTGAAGGTTTTGTTTTCCTGAACTCTGAATTAGCATGATGGAAGAATCGACTGGTCGGACGATTCAAGCCAGACGCGCACATTCTCCCTGATTGCCGCGTCATCGTTCAGGAATCGACTCGATGCATGTGCACACACATACTCACGAACTGACACTCGGTTTCAGCTTCTTTCTGGGCGTGATTCACGCGCTGGAACCGGGACATGGCAAAACGGCGATGTTCGTTTATCTGGCAGACGGGCGCAGAAGCATCTGGCACCCTGTTGTCATGGGTCTGTCCACAGCCGTGTCTCACTCTGTCTCACTGTTTGCCATCGCCTTCAGTGTGCATCTTGCGCATCATGTCCTGACGGGCGATCATGCACATGACGACACCATCTCATCTGTCTTTCAGTGGATCAGCGCGCTTCTGGTGGTGGCAGTTGGTCTCTGGATGCTGAGGCTGTCAGTACGTGGTCGACACGGATGCTGCGCAAATCATGGACATGACCACACGACCTGCTGCGGGGAGAAGCGTTCTCTGCAGACTCAGGAACAAGCAGTTGGCTCTGCGGACTTCGCTTCTGCCATAAGCCGTTCTTCATCAATTGAGCCTTTGGCTGCAGCGATTTCCGGATCTCCGCTATTGCCGGTTCTCGATGCTGTTCCCGAGTCAGAAGTAATGCGTGAGCCGAAGGCCGGCAGTCTCCGCATCACAGCATTGCTGGGACTAGCCGTGGGACTGCTGCCATGCCCCACAGCGCTGGCTGCCTGTTTCTCAGGTTTGTCCGAAGGGATGTCGGCAACGGTCTATCTGATCATCGCCCTGTTTGCTGCCGGGATTGCATTTTCACTGGCGGGTGTTGGTATACTGCTTCAGTACTTTGGGAAAACGGCATCACTCCATTCAAGTCGGTTCAAGAGCCTCCCGTGGCCGCTGATTCGTTCGGTGCTGATTCTGATGGTGGGAATTGTGTCGGTCATTCGACTCATTTGATCAGGAAGAACTTGCATGCCGACCGTACCGCGAAGCACGGATGACCTGTGGATGCCATCGAATTGCCCGCAAGTTGTCGGCCGTCGAGAAGCGATCCGGATCGGCGCTTTGGGAATGGGCGGGATTTCTTTGTCCGGCCTGCTCAGGGCGGAAGTGGCCGCCGGTGTGAAGAAGTCACACAAGTCCGTGATCATGATCTACATGGTCGGAGCACCGCCGCACCAGGACATGTATGACCTGAAGATGGATGCTCCGTCGGAGATTCGTGGGGAGTTTCGGCCGATCCCGACGAATGTTCCGGGGATTGAGATCTGCGAACACATGCCGCATCTCGCAAAGATCATGGATCGATGCATCCCGCTTCGGTCCGTCTACGGATCTCCTGACGGCAATCATGATTCCTTCATCTGCTACACCGGGCGCTCTGTTCGAAATCAGCCTCCGGGTGGATGGCCCGCGATTGGGCCTGTGGTTTCCAAAGTGCGAGGGGCCGCGGATCCGTCGGTGCCGCCATTTATCGGGCTGGCTCCGGATGCAGGTCATCCGCCGTATGGTTCACCTGGTCTGCCCGGATACCTTGGAGTGGGTCATGCCGCCTTTCGTCCGTCGGGCCCTGCAAAGGCCGACATGGTGCTGAACGCGATTACTCAGGATCGCCTGCAAAATCGCAGTCAGTTGCTTCAGTCCATCGATCGACTGCGCCGGGATCTCGACACGAAGGGAACGTTGAAGGGACTGGATGACATCAACCAGCAGGCTCTGGGAATTCTGACCTCCAGCCGACTGGCTGATGCCTTTGATCTTTCGAAAGAACCTCCAGAGGTACTCGAACGCTATGGCAAGGGCGACCCCAAAAACTATGGCGACGGTGCTCCTCGAAACCCCGAGCACTTTCTTCTGGCGCGGCGACTTGTGGAAGCTGGAGCACGCGTTGTCACTTTGAACTTTGGACGCTGGGATTTTCACAGTTCAAACTTCAGCGAAGCCAGAGATACTCATCTGCCAATCTTCGACCGTGCACTTTCGGCACTGATTGAAGATCTGCACGAACGAGGAATGGGCGATGATGTCGCGGTGGTGGCGTGGGGTGAATTTGGTCGCACACCGCAGATCAACAAGGATGCCGGTCGAGACCACTGGCCGCAGGTGGGCGGCGGACTGATCGCCGGCGGAGGATTTCGAACGGGCCAGGTGATCGGATCAACGGACCGAATGGGCGCGGAGATTGCCAGCCGCCCTGTGCATTTCGGTGAAGTACATGCGAGCCTGCATAAGTTTCTTGGCATCGATCCGGAAACAAAGCTGCACGACCTTGCCGGACGTCCGCAGTACATCGTCGAAGGTCACAAGCCGATGCCGGAATTGTTCTGATTGGAAACAGAAACGAGTCGGTCAGAAGAGTGATTTTGGCACTCCACTGCCGACTCGTCGTCAATCATACACGGTGTGAAGCCGATGTTTCAGCGTCCTGCGAACTGCAGCAGCTCCACAGACGTTCGCTTGCCGGACTGCATGCTTCCGCCGCCGACAATCAGGATCTTTCCGTCGGCCGTTGTGAGCTGACGATGGAAGAATCGAGATTCCGCAACCTGTCCGGCATAGTCCCATCCAGACCCATCTTCACGAAGCATCTGCACGGCACCGGACATGCTCGTCACAATCAACCGTCCATTCGCGCTGAAGGATGACGTTCCGAAGCCCTCCATTCCGGATCCCAGCATCGAAGGAGCCTCTGACCATGTCTGAGTCGCAGGGTCGAAGACGCTGACGGCCATGGTGATCTCATCGGAATCTGTCATGCCGCCGATCACATAGAGCTTGCCCTTGTTCTCCGCCAGACTGACTGCTCGGCGAGTAAACCCAGGAGCAGGCAACTCGGTCCACTTTAGTTCCGGCTGAGTCAGATCGCAGCAGAGTGCCGTTGTGTGCCATGTTGTGTCCGGCCCCTGCATGTTCCAGCCGCCAACGACGTAGAGCTTCCCGTTGATGATCGCCGCATCGTGGGACGATCGACCGGTCGGCATCGGTGGAAGATCCGTCCATGCGCCGGTTGCGGGATCGAAACACGCGAAGCTGTCCTGTGACCAGAGACTCTGGTCTTCGTCTTCCTTGTTCTTCGCCATGAAGCCACCGACTCGGTACAGCTTGCCACCATATTCAACCATGGCCAGGCCTGTCAGCCGAGGACCGCCGGCGAGTTTCTCCCAGCCGGCTGCTTCGTTCTTCAGAGACAGTCGCTGGAGATCTCCAGACTGCCCTTCCGCGAAGTAATGATGAGCACCTCCGACCTGGCCGCCGTAGACGTAAGCAAAGTCGCCAGCGATCGCAGCTCCAAAGCTGGTTGTTCCGGCCGGCAATGGTGCGAGCTTGTGAGTGATGGTCTCAACGGCAGGCAGCGTGACGGGAAGTGTCAGTGTTGAATAGGTTCGTACGGAATCGAACTTCTTGCCATCGACTTCGCCGCTTGAGGATTCCGCAAACTTCGCACGCACGGAAAGCAGTCCGCTGGACTTTGGTTCGAGCGTGACCTGGCCTTTCGCGTCGGTCTTCAGAGTCTCTTCGGCTCCACAGCCAAGACTGGCGACTTCCAGACCTTCGGTGGCCTGTCCATTCACGGACACGGTGAGCACCAGCTTCGAACCGCTCCACTGAGGAGTGATCTCGATCGGCAGATTTTCATTGTCCTTCGCCGCCTTCCAGTCCCCCGGGAGTGGTGAGAGGTACGTCTTTGCGAGGTACTTCAACTGGAAGGTCGCGTCTCCTTTGGTCACAACGCCGTAGTCACACGAGACAAGAACAGACTGCGCCTTGTCGGTGAAGGTGCCGGAAAGAGTATCGCCCTGAAGAGTCAGCGCGATCTCGCGCGACTGCAGATTACGGCCATCACCGGGAACTCGTTCCCACGCTTTTGAACCAGCAATCTTCTTCAGCAATTCGGGTTCAACGGATTCGCCGGACTCGGAAAATCGCAGCTCAATGCGGTCACCATTCCGGACAACCCAGACAAAGTGAGCCTGAGCGACGGACGTCAGTGCGAACAACATCGCCATCGCAATCAAAATGAAACGCTGGCACTTCATGAATGTCTCCCATGAAACGAATCTGTCGCCTCAGGACTTTGAGGCAGACGAGGATGAATCTGAAAATGCTCTTGAAAGGTTCCCGAGTGATCTCAACGAGCCTTTGAACGGAGTTCGAACTTCAGCGGCCGGATCGATTCTTCGGTCACCAAAACTGTCAGCGTGGAAGCGGAATTGTACATCGCAGGAACGTCATTCTTCGCAAGAGGCGAGCGACCAGTTTTCTTCATCTCTGCCGCGAAAGACCGTTCATCGTCGATATCAAATTCAAGGTGGGGCCTGGAGTCTATCTCAACGCGATGGTTTCCCGCTACCGGACCATTCTCCTTTGTGAAACGAAATTCACCGTTGAGGATCTCGGCCATCGCCCCAGGCCCGACCGGGGCTTGCTTTGAGTCGCTTGAAGGCATGATTGTGACCTGTGGGATCAGTCGAATCACGCCGTTCTTCAACGGCCGGTCATCAAGTGTGACAAAACCGCTCACTGGATAACGCGTTGGGCCGTTCGAATCGGAGCATCCGCATTGAGACAGCACCAAAGCAAAGGCCAGAGACCACAGTCCGTTTTGAACGCCAGGTGAATCGCTATTCGAAAGAGCGTAGGTCCTGAGCCGTGCCAATCCGCGGGCTCGCAATCCCTCAACGGCTCGGCTGGAGCCTTGCCCTTCCGTTTTGAACAGGCTGTCAGAACTCACCGAACACCTCCCCGCCGGAACGAGTTCCCGCCGAATCCAGAAGCTGCTGGTTGATGTTCTCGCTGATGAATCGCACGGATCCGTCGACAAGGGCGAACTGTGAACCTCCTGGATGCTCACTTCGAAAACGGGATAGCACATTGGCTCCACCGGACTTAGGATTAAACGGAGCCATCGTCGTGAAGGCCGTCGCAAGAGGATACGGCGAAGACCAATAGGAGAACCCCCAGCGAACCTGGCCGGAACATGGGCCAGATGTGAACAGATAGTCGGGCAAGTTCCATGCGGCTTCACCGACCAGCAGTGTGTTCGAAGTGCCGTCAGTGATGTCTCGCATGGACGTCCTTCCCGAAGCAGGATTGACGATGGTACCATTGTGAGGATTGCCAGTGGCCTGCATTCCCCACGGATCTCCGCTTCCCGTGCAGACCGCGTAGGTTCCGGGAGCCCGGTTGTTCGCATCGCAGTTCGAGATCGGAATGCTGCGACGCAACGGAGCCGACGGGCAGAGATACGTCGGGATCCGCTGCTGTACCGCCGCCATGTTGACCGGGTCAGTGTTGCTCCGTGAAGAGTCATACAACGTGTAGGTCGGCGATTGCTCCAGATTCGGCAGGATGGCAAGAAACAAACTTGCTCGGGCCAATGTCCCAGTGCCTCCGACTTCGGAGTTCGGAAAGAGACTGCAGGTGTCATGGTAGTTGTGAATGGCGAGAGCAATCTGTTTCAGGTTGTTCCTGCATTGCGTGAGTCGTGCTGCCTCTCGAGCCTGCTGCACGGCAGGTAATAACAGGGAAATCAGGATCGCGATGATGGCGATTACGACCAGAAGTTCGATCAAAGTAAAACCGCGAGGCGATGATCTTTGAGTCATGCCAATTCCTCCAAACAGCCATGCCGCAAACGCCAGAGCAAGGGCGATGATCGAGGCACAGCGGACCAGAAAGAGCCCGGCTCAACATGCGGCCGGGAACAGGAGGCTGATCGTGGCTGGCTGCCTGACAACTGGGTGGCTGGCTAAAGAATCAGCAGGTCTCAACAGCATTGCTGAGACTCAGTCTCAGAATCCTATCCACGCCCTGCCGGTTTGCAACGTGAGTTCCAAACTTTCTTAGAATCTCTCCCCGGCGAGCGGTTGGGCATCAGTCCCCTGTGTCCGGCGCATGTGCCGCACGCGCCCTTCCCACGCATGAGCGAACTGCGGGAACTGCGGAGGCTTCAGCATTGCAATCTTCAAACCCTCGTTTGCCCGCCATCTTTTAGCCCAGCCACAATTCTCAATTCCTACCGTTGTGTTTGCCCGACAAAAAGTGGGTGACGGAAAATAATCGCAGTCGGTGGTGCAGGGTTAGTGTGCTCCTTTTTTGCTTCTTCCGTTTCTTTCGGACCCTGCCGGTCACCGCCGCTACGTTCACTTCGCTACTCCTTGGTCGCACAGAAACATGGGCGGCAATCTGAAATTGATGCTTCGCAGTGCTCCACGTAAAATCCGGAGAGCGTGTCGTGCATCAGGAAACTCGGGAATTCACACCAATGTCAGTGTCAGAAGCGGCCAAATTGGTCTACGAACACGAACTCAAGGAACGCCTTGAATGCGCGTACCGTGACAAGTTCGTAGCGATTGAGCCCACATCGAGGGCTTTTTTTCTCGGTGACACATTTATGGCCGCTGCTCTCGCAGCAAAGGAAGCCTTTCCCGGAAGAACATCATTTGTCCTGAGGATTGGTCATGATGCCGCATTTCACATCGGCGGTGCCGAGTCATGATGGGATCGATTGACGAGCGACGACCGATTCAAATCACTGCCAATGAAGGCAAGCATCCGCTCCTTGGGACAGAACTGCTCGACAATCGTATTCTTCATATCAACTACAGACTGAAAACGCTGACTCTGGACTGACCGGAGTGCCTGTGGTGGAATTCCGTGATGGACGGCACCCGTCTTCTCATTTGGGAGTCAGACGTGCATTTTGGATTGTTCCGCAGGATTGGCGCATGGGAATCAACTATTCACTCTGCATAGTCGCGAAACGCGATCAGACAACCGGACTGCTCGCAAGTCTGGCAGAACATCTCTCTGCTTGCTCACGTGCGCGCCTTCCGAATGGTGGCTGGAAACCAGAAACAGAGGTCCGCCGTACGACAAGAATCGGAACCACCGAAGTCGATGCTCGCGGAATTGCTGGTGTTTTGCCCGAAGAACGCGAGGTGTGTAACCACTACTGCCTGTCGTTCGAAGTTCATCTCGAACGGGAAGTCGAAGCGTATGTACCAGATCACCGTTTTCGCTGCTTTGAACGCCCTGATTCGTTTGGCTGCATGTGGACATCAGTTTTTGCCGGCGACGAATTTGTCCTATTGGAAATGACTGCTGCCACGTCGCGTATGAGCAGAGTCATTCAGCATTCTGAAACCATTCACAAAATGTGGATTGACATCGCACGGCGATCTCATTCGATATTTGCCTATATCGATATTGAGGAACGAGATGCCATTCAGTTGTTTCCAGCCGTTGGCCACTTATGGCTCCCCGACATCGAAACGTTGGCGTTTGAAAACGACTGGCGATTCAGCGTTGATCGATTTGTGATGTTCTTGATGGACTCATCGACCGAATAATCAACCGGGGTTGATTTCGCGGCACAGTTGCGAATGTCTATTGATTCGCCGTACAAGAGTGGCGATCAACGAAAAGCGTCGAGCTTCGGCTTCGAAGGCTCTAGCGTTGAAAGAATGTCGATCACCGTCTTCTGGTTCCCGGGACTCGTGACAACTCTGACTGCATTTTCTGATACGGTCGTCTTCACTTGAATTCCCCTCGCGGAAAACAAATCTTCAAGCATCCTGGAAAACGCCTGGGCATCAATGAACTGCAAATGGTAAGTGATGCTCAGTTCAGGAACCGCATTCGCGTTCTGAACGCCACCGGGAACATCGACTGCCGGAGGCTCTGGGACCTTCGCCGGAGGTTGTTGAGCATTCACGTTGCCCCTCAACGGCAAAACTGCCAGGCCTGTCAGTAATGCAATACTTAGGATTGTCATCATCGGCTTCATACGGTGTCCCTTGAATGTGATGAACAGCAGGCATTACGCGAAAGCTCGAGAAACTCTCGGCGCCCGGAATTTACTGCAGGGGTTGTTTTCTGTCACCCTGGAAGTGCAGACTGACGATTACATTTTGCAACCACGAAGTTGCCGACATTGACATTTCTTGAATTGGAGCACAAGTTCAGAAACTGAGGGACCGGATTTGGGTGCTGACGCCTTCTGTGGAGCAATAAAGGACTTTCCGGAACGCGCGGCTCAGGGCGAGTACGAGACACGGCAGGAATTCTGATGATGTTCCTGCTGGACACCAATGCGTGCATTCGTTTCCTTGAAAGAAGCAGCGAACCGCTGCGTGAGAAATTCCTCTGTGGCGAGCGAGGTAGTGCAAAAACCGGTTTCCACCGAGGTGAACTCGGTGGCGGTTGTTGGTGCAGGTCTGCTTCAATGTTGGCGAGCTGATCAGTCGCGAATGCAGAAAACGTGGCTGCCGACTCGGATGAGGAGGCTGCCGCTGACGGCTGCGACTCCGTGCGATAACGGGCGGTCTTGGTTGAAATTGTGTCGGTGAATCGAGACTCTCACCGACAACACGAGTCTTTGTTCCCCTGTTAATGTCTGCCAAGCCCATGAAATCTGACGAACACCCATTCGGTTCCCTGGCTCCACGAGACGCGCACAAGCGAGGACTGTACCGCACGATGACTCTGGGCGGACAATATGCGACCCGCAACTACACGGTGAAGCACCTCCGGGAATTGAAGGGCAAAGCGATTCTCACCGAGACCATGCCATTCACGACACGAGAAGCCGTGGCGGCGGAAGAGGCGGGAATTGACACGCTGAAAGTCAGGTTTGATCCCGCGAATCCGGCTGACGCCATCGCGATGCGGAAAGCTGCTCCTCATACGTTCATGACGTTCTGCATCGGACTGACAAAGGTTGCGACGGCGGATGAAGCGGTGCGAGCTGGCTACATTGCGATGGAAGCGGGCGCTGATGGAATCATGTGCCAATGGGGGCCAAAGCTGATCAGAGCTGTTTCAGAAGCTGGTATTCCGGTGCAGGCACACGCCGGCCTGGTGCCTCGTCTGAGTACCTGGACAGGTGGTCTTCGAGCAGTCGGAAAGACGATGGAAGAAGCCCTGTGGATCTTCGAACAAGTCAAGTCATTCGAAGAAGCAGGAGCATGGGCGGTTGAAGTCGAAGTCGTGCCGGCTCAGCTGCTTGCGGAAATCTCCAAACGGACTCGCCTGGTCACCTCATCCATCGGCGCCGGTAGCGGCGGCGACATTCAATTCATGTTCGCTGAAGACATCCTGGGCTGTCATGCTCCTCCTTATCCTCGACATACAAAGCAATACCGAAACCTCTATGCGATGGAGCAGGCGATTCAGGCCGAACGAGTCAGTGGTTTCCGCGACTACATCGACGATGTCAAAAGCGGAAAATTCCCCGGCCCGGAACACATCGTCAACGCCCCGGAAGGACTGATCAATCAGTTCCTGTTGGCGGTGGATCGTGCGGAATGATTCGGTCAATAAGGCACTCCTGTCGGCAATCCTGCGAACTCGGAGCGCCGGCGGGCGAGTTCCGTGAAGATTCTGGTTTTGGAGGTGGGGGTAAGGGAATTCCGGTTCTGCGCGAAATGAAGTGCGCGTGTTCTGATAGTGATTATCCGATGAGAGCGAACTTGGCGAGGTGGAGTGCATAGAGTTTGGCGA
>VFQT010001030.1_pt1 | contig 36560 bp, 36 predicted proteins | sample 3512381 | NCBI WGS metagenome assembly VFQT01 (sample SAMN10412376, study PRJNA504923) | tailings metagenome | isolation source: Relicate 2 Philex TSF3 active mining site | place: Philippines: Tuba, Benguet | collected 2017-08-29 | reverse complement strand
TGGAATCTCTGTCGGTCGATGCCATTTGGATGTCGCCATGCTTCACGTCGCCCCAGCGCGATCACGGCTACGACGTGTCGAACTATTTCGACATCGACCCGATGTTCGGAGATATCGAGTCACTCGATCGACTCGTCGAAGAGGCTCGTCGACGCAAGATCAAAATCGTTCTCGACATCGTCCCGAATCACTGCAGTATCGATCACGCCTGGTTCCAGGCCGCCGTTGCTGCTGGCCGTGGAAGCGCCGAGCGCGAAAGGTTCTACTTCCGCGAGGGAAACGGACCGAATGGAGATGAACCGCCGAACAACTGGCTGTCACTCTTCGGTGGTTCGGCCTGGACTCGCGTCCTCGAACCGGATGGTTCACCGGGCCAGTGGTACCTGCACGTGTTCGATGCCGGTCAGCCCGACTTCAACTGGGAGCACCCCGACGTCCAACAGCACTTCGACGACGTTCTCACGTTCTGGCTCGATCGAGGTGTCGAGGGTTTCCGCGTCGATGCGGTGACGGTGGTGGGCAAGACCCCTGGCCTTCCCGAGGGACCGATGCCTCCTCCAGGATTGCCGGCTGCCCATGCGTCGGGGATGAATCGACACTTTCAGCGACACGACATCGCCCGTCACTACTGGGCCCGTTGGCGACGCACGCTCGATCGTTATCAAGCCGAGCATCCAGGACGTGAACCGTTCACCATCTGCGAGGCCTACATTCCGCGGAAGCCCCAGATGATTCTCGACTATGTGGCCCCCGATCAGTTCCACCAGGCATTCGCCTTCGATCTCATGCTGAGTCCTTGGTTGCCCGGTCATGTCCGACAATTCGTCGATCGATACGTCTCCGAAGTGATTCACCAAGGCGGGGCTTTGGCCTGGACGCTGAACAATCACGACACTCATCGCTCGGTCACGCGTTACGGACGAGCCGACGCTGCATCGGCCGAGAGCTGGACGGGTAACAACCTCGTCTACACGAATACACCAGTCGACGAAGACCTGGGGGAACGTCGCTCGCGCGCCATGGCCGTGTTCACTGTCGGATTGCCTGGCGCGTTCTTTCTGTATCAAGGCGAGGAGCTCGGTTTGCCCGAAGTGCTCGACATTCCCGACGACCGACGTCAGGATCCCATCTTCCATCGCACCCACGGCAACGAAAAGGGAAGAGATGGCTGTCGAGTCCCGCTGCCGTGGGGCCTTACACCTCAGCGCAATTTCGGCTTCTCCTCCGGCGATACGACCCACGAATCGTGGTTGCCCCAACCGGCATCGTGGGGCGAGAGAAGTGCCGAGAAGCACGACACCGACCCCGATTCGATCACGAACATGTACCGCGAGCTGCTGCGAGTGCGACGGGAGTTGGCGAGCTCGATCTCGGAAGATTTCTCGTGGGTCGACTCCGGTCACGAGGATGTCGTGAGCTATCGGCATCGAGGTGTGCTCACCCTGTTCAACATGAGCGACGAGCCACGAGAGATTCATGAAACCGGTCGAGTTCTCGTGACCTCGACTCCTGGTGCTCTCGTGAATGGCGAACTCGCGCCCAACAGCGCCGTGTGGCTGGGAAACTGAACTCGCGACTCGGTTCTACCAATTCCCTTTGCGTTGCCGGCCCATCTCGCGTTCGATCTCGCGTTGAGCGTCCTTCTTGGCGATGGCCTGTCGCTTGTCACCCTTGGTGCGACCTTTGGCGAGCGCCAACTCGACCTTGGCTCGACCGTCCTTGAAATACAGCGAGAGCGGCACGAGTGCAAGCCGCTCCTGGCCGATCCGCGCATCGATTCGAGCGATCTCGTCGCGGTTGAGCAGCAATTTTCGGGCCCGATTCGGATCGTGGGCTCCCACGCCGTGGGCGAATTGATAGGGCGAGATGTGCACGCCCTCCAGCCACACCTCACCGTCGATCACGCGGGCGTAGGCGTCGACGAGTTGAACGTGTCCTTCTCGCAAGCTCTTGACTTCCGAACCCTGCAGCATCAGGCCGGCTTCGAAGACGTCGAGAATGCTGAAGTCGTGCCGCGCCTTTCGATTGCTGGCGATGATCTTGGTGCCCGGCGGAGTCATGGGGAGACCAGGCTACGGAGGTGGCCGGCCGAGCAAGACGTAGCCTTCGCTCCGTGGACGAGATGAACCCGACCTTCGACATCTCTCCGACCCTCGTGATCACGCCCGCGGTGTACGACGCCATGTGTGCCCTGGCGCTCGCCGAGTACCCACTCGAAGCCTGCGGACTCATGGCCGGACCGGTGGGAGACGAGAACCGCATCTCCCATTTCTTCCCCTGTCGTAACGTCGAGGCGTCGGCCCGGATCTACACGATCGACCCGAGGGACCACCTGCGTGCCGAACGTCAGTGCGACGACCTCGGGCTCGAGATTCGGGGTGTGATGCACTCGCACACCCACACCGAGGCCGCCCCGAGTCCGACCGATGTGGCAGCTGCTCCGGATCCGAATTGGCACTATCTGATCGTCACTCTGAAGCGGGAGACGCCCGAAGCCAGAACGTTCCGGATCGATCAGGGTCGGGGAGCCGGCCAGGAAATCACCGAGATCTCCCTGGTCGTGCAGTAGATCCTCCGACCCGGACATTTCCCGGTAAATCCGCGCCCGGGTGGGCAATTCCCGGAAGGTTCATTACAATCCTGACAGGATTTGTAGGAATTCGACGGAGCGTTGACCGTGAGGAGGCGAGCATGACCATGAACGTGCAGGCCGAGAGTGTGGTCGCGCGGAACGTCCTCGATCTCATCGGGAATACCCCGCTCGTCGACGTCAGCCGACTGTCGCCGAATCCCCAGGTGCGCCTGATCGCCAAGCTCGAGAGCCAGAATCCGTTCGGCTCGGTCAAGGATCGCATCGCCAAGGCCATGATCGAGGACGCCGAGAAGTCGGGTCGTCTCGTGCCGGGTCAGACGATCCTCGAACCTTCGTCGGGCAACACCGGCATCGCGCTGGCCGCCATCGCCAAGGTGAAGGGATACCCGATCAAGATCCTCATGCCGACGAGCGTGTCGATCGAACGGCGACAGATGCTCGAAGTGTTCGGTGCCGAAGTCATTCTCACACCGGGTGAGGAAGGCTCGAACGGTGCGGTGAAGCGCGCCATCGAGATGGCGGCCCGTCACCCCGAGTACTGCTTCTTGTACCAGTACGCCAACGACGCCAATCCGCGAGCCCATTACGAGACGACCGGCCCCGAGATCCTGCGCGACGTCCCCGAGATCACGCATTTCGTGGCTGGACTCGGCACGAGTGGCACTCTCATGGGAACCGGTCGGTACCTGAAGGACAACAAGCCCGAGGTGAAGATCGTCGCCGTCGAGCCGCCACTCGGCGAACGGGTGGAAGGTCTGCGCAATCTCGAAGAGGGGTACGTGCCGCCGGTGTTCGACAACTGGCACGGTTTCGACATCCTCGACCGCAAGCGGGTCGTGCGCCCGCGTGAGTCGATCGAGTGGACGCGACGACTCGTTCAGGAGTGCGGTGTGTTCGCCGGTATCTCGTCGGGTGCATCACTTGCCGGAGCGGCCAAGGTCGCGAGCGAGATCGACGAGGGAACGATCGTCTTCATCGTGTGCGACGGCGGGTGGAAGTACCTGTCGACGGGTGCCTACACCGACGATCTCGATGCGGCGGAAGCGAACGCCGAGAAGATCATTTACTTCTAGATATCTCGAGAAAACTCCAGGTATCTATCTCCCGGCAACGAGAGTCACCAGTCCGGCCAGCACGATCATCGACGCGATGATGCGCCGACGTCCACTCTTCTCGCGGAGATACCTCCAGCCGATGAACGTGGCCAGCACGACACTCGATTCACGTAGCGCGGTCACGTAACCCACGGGGGCACGCTTCACGGCGGCGAGCACCATCCAGTAGGTCACCGCCGAAGCGATGCCGGTGATCGTGTACTGGATCCAGGAGCTCTTCACGCTCGCCTTCATCTCGGCCCAGCGTCCGCGAACGACTCCGTCGAGGGTGACGCCGATCGCGGTGGGAAGAAAGATCGCCCAGGCGTACACGATGCTGTCGGTGCTGCGGGCACCCTTGCTGTCGACCACGGTGTACGCGCCGATGAGAACGGCGACCACCAAGGCGGCCCGGACGTGGGCAAGATCGACATGACCGGCGATGAGGGCGAGACCCAGAACGACGATCAGAATTCCGAGCGCCGACACCCACGAAAGATCATCGTTCAACAACACGACACCGCCGATGGCGGCGACGAGGGCGCCTCCGCCACGAGCGATGGGGTAGGTGACGCTGAAGTCGGCGACGTCGTACGTGCGCGCGAGGCGGAAGATGTACACCGCGTGGATGAGACCCGACAATGCGGCCCAGCCCCAGGACGAGAGAGTGAGCGTGCCTCCCAGGAGATCGTCGTTCGACCCGAAGAAGGTTCCCTGGAACGTGGAGATCACGACGAGAGGGAGGCCGACGATCGCTGCAGCGGTCATCTGACCCCAGAGAGCGAGCCAGCGATCTCCTGACGTCTTGATCGCCAGATTCCAGCCGGCGTGGATGACGGCCGCACCCAGTGCGAGAAAGGTCGCCGTCAGCACGGGGAGATCATGGGAGAACAGCTCGATCCCACGTGAGGATTTCCTCGGCCCAGTTTCCGACCTTTTCGCCGGGTAGTCGGCTCTTGGTGGGCCAGGGTCGATCGAGATCGACGGGTCGGCCTCGTGAGACCACGTGGCGCAGACGTGACCGATCCTGAAGGACGCGGACGTCACGATCGGGCTCGCCGTCGACCACGATGATGTCGGCGCGACAGCCGGTGGCGATCACCCCGAGTTCCCCCGCCATTTTCATGGCGATGGCGTTGTTCTTCGTCGCACACGTGATGGCCTGCAACGGCGACAGGCCGAGTTCGTCGACGAAGACCTCCATTTCGCGGGCGTGCCAATGACCGTACGGCGTGAGAGCGAAGCCACTCTCCGAGCCGCAGAGAATCGGCACCCCGGCGTCGAATGCAGAGCGAATCTTCTCGGCCGTGGCGCGAATCTCGCCCCGGAAGATGTCGGTCATACCGAGGCCGGCTCCGACCTTGGCTCCGTGGTCGGCGAGATTGGCCAAGAAGGTGAAGGTCGGGCAGATCGCGGCACCGGATGCGATCACGGCGTCGAGTGCCTCGTCGTCCATGAACGATGCGTGCAGAATGAGGTCGACACCGGCTCGGGCTGCGTCGCGCGTGGACGATGCGCTTCGGCAGTGGGCGGTCACCGGAACCCCGAGAGCGTGGGCGGTGTCGCAGACCGCCTTCATCTCGTCGAGGGTCCAGACCTGCAACTCGCCTTTGTGGGTCGGGATCGAACCGGTGGCGTGAATCTTGATCCAGTCGGCTCCGTACTTGATCTGCCGGCGAGTGGTGGTGACCATGTCTTCGATGGTGTTGACGACGGCGGCGTAGCCGACCTCACCCTCATCGGGAATGAGGCGTCCGGCCGTACCACCGACCGCGGTCAGCAGGGCTTGCACTCCGGTGGCGATTCGGGGGCCTTCGATCGCACCGGCGTTCACTGCGTCGCGAATCTGAGGTCCGATTCCGTGCACGGTGTCGGGATCCATCATCGAGGTGACGCCGGCCAGCAGGAGTTTGGGAAGGTTGAAGGCCGTGACCACAGCAGCCAGCGCTGCGGGTCGGTGAAAGAACAGTTCGTCGTTCGACTGAACGTCGTCGAAGGTGATGTGACAGTGCGCGTCGATCAGGCCGGGCATCACCGTGAGTCCACGGGCGTCGATGACTGTCGCGGACGCAAGAATTTCAGGAGACACGACGGTCGAGATCTCCGACGCCGACGCGACAGCGACGATCTCGTCGTCGATGGTGATGATGTCTCGCTCGACGGCGCTGGCACCGGTCCCGTCGATCACACGGCCATTGGTGATGTGGAGCGCTGACACGGTGTCGAGTCTACGAAGGGTTGCTGTCGGTGAGGATTCCGAGTCTCATGGCCGTGGCCGAGTGCTGTCAGGACGGGGGGATGCCGGGTGGGCGGGGGACGAGGGTCATGAGGGATTCGCTGAATCCGCCGTCGACGTAGATGACTTGACCGTTCACGTAACTCGCCTGGTCCGAAGCCAGGAACGACACGACACCGGCCACATCGTCGGGCTCGCCGAGTCGACGCAACGGGACCGCCGAAGCTCGAACATCGCGAACCGCCGGGTCGTCGTAGACCGAGCCGGTTCCTGGAGTCGGAACGAAGCCGGGTCCGACGGCATTGGCGCGCACCCCGCGAGGCCCCCATTCGAGGGCGGTCTGGCGGGTGAGTGCAACCACACCGGCCTTCGATGCCGAGTAGGCGCCGACACGGGGATTGGCGGCTTGGGCGGCGATGGAGACGATGTTGACGATGGAGCCACGACCCTGGTCGAGCATGGAACGCCCGAATGATTGCGTGCAATGAAAGGTGCCGCCCACGTTGACGGCCAAGATGCGTGAGAATTCATCGGGTGTCACGTCTTCGAGAGCACCGAAACTCCATGCGCCGGCGTTGTTCACGAGAGCACTGACCGGGCCGAGGTCTCGGGCCACGATGGCCGCGGCTCGTTCGACCGATCGCGGATCGGACACGTCGCACGGGATGAACACGCTCGTGTCGTCCGAGCTGGGGAGAACGCTCTCGAGATCGAGGCGAGCGACGACGAAACCGTCATGCAGGAAACGTTCGGCGATGGCTGCCCCGATTCCACGCGCCGCGCCGGTCACGACGGCGACGAGCGAACTCGTGTTCATGGACGTGCTCCTGGACGTGTTCATGGACGTGCTCCCGGACGTGCTCATATCCATGGTTCGAGACTAGGTTGGCGACGTGACGGAACCGACCATGAGTTACGACGTCGTCATCGACACCGAGGAGTGCGTGAGCGGCGGCAAATGCGTCGCATCCGCGCCGGCATTCTTCGTGTTCGACGACGATCAGATCGCGCACGTCGACCCGTCGGGGGCTCGGCCCGATGACGGAACGTTGCGACGAATCGCACGAGCCTGCCCGAGCGGTGCGATTCATCTGTTCCAAGACGGCGTCGAGGTCGAGATCTAGCTGAGTCGTAGCAACCGTCGGGCGTTGTCGTCGTAGGCAGCCGACGTGCCTCGATCGTCGATCAGCGGGATGTCGTCACGACTCGTCGGGGCGTCCCAGCCGGCGAGGTTGGTGCCCACCACCAGGCGATCGCGTCCGACTCGTTCGGTGAGAAGTCGGAGCGATGATTCGTCGTGAAGGTGCTGATCGAACCACAGCTTCTGCAGCCCGGCGGTGAAGTCGACCGGATTCTCCCGGGCCCAGGGTCGGGTGCGACCCTGGTGATCGAGTCGGCCGTTCATGTAAGCCGCCGCTCCGCCGCCGTGAGACACGCAGATGTCGAGCGACGGATGGCGTTCGAGCACACGTCCGTAGATCAGATGGGCGATGGCCATCGTCTCTTCGTACATGAAGCCGACCGACAGGTCGAGGTCGTACTTGCGGATGCGCGCATCGCGTAACGGACCGTCGATTCCCCACGGCGCCGGGTGCACGAAGATGGGTACATCGAGTGAGACGGCCCGATCCCACAGGGGATCGAGTGCCGACTCGTCGAGGTCGGTTCCGAAGTCTGTTCCGATGTATGCGCCGACCAGACCGTGTTTCTCGACGGCACGAGACAGTTCCTCGCACGCCGCCGAGATGTCCTGCATCGGCAATTGGGCGAAACCGCGGAATCGATCCGGATGGGCCGCGACCACAGAGGCCATTTCATCGTTGTGCCACTGGCAGAAGTTGAGCGCGAGATCGGCTTCGATGTGATGGAAATAAGTGAGAGGGTTCGGCGACAAGACCTGCAGATCGATCCCGAGATGGTCGTTGGCGCGAAGCCTCAAGTCGACGTCCATGAACGGAGAATTCGCGTAGTTGACTCCGTCGAGGACGTAGCCACCCACGCGGAACCGCGGTCGACCCTCGGGTCCAGTGCCCAGCTCGGGACCGTAATGTCCGGCGCAGCCCATGACGCCGCCCAGCACGACGTGGGCGTGCACGTCGATCATGTGAAGTCTCTTGACGCCATGGCGTTATTCTCGCACCGTGACAGCTGAAGTGCGTGGTTCGCTGTACTTGGCGGCCGGCTCGTTCCTCGACCTGACGGCACGAGAACTGACTGCTGTGGCCGAGGGTCTCGAGGGGTGCGACGGTATCGGGTTGCGGTTGTCGGGCGAGCATCGCGTCGACGACGTTTCTCACGCCCACGAGATTCGGGATCGACTCAGTGCTGTCGGGCAGCGTGTCTTCGACGCCGAAGTCGTGAGGGTGTCTGCTGCTTTCGACCATGAATCCGTGGCCGATCTGCTTCGATGTGCGGCCTCCGTCGGAGCGCGTCACGTGCTCGCCGTGGCGGATCTCGAGCGAGAGGCACTCGATGCGTCGATCGACTCGTTCGGGGAACTCGATCGTCTCGCCCGGGAGGCGGGCTTGTCAGTGGCAGTCGAGTACATGGCGTGGACGGTGCCATGGGATGTCGACAGTGCGTTGAAAGTCCATGCATCGACCGGTTGCCGCATCGTGGTCGACGTTCTCCACCACACGCGACTCGGGCTCACGCCGTCCGACCTCGAGCGGCTGTGTCGAGCCGACGCGGTGGCGTGGGTTCAGATCTGCGATGCACCCACGGTGCTCGAAGCCACGTCACTCGTCATGGAAGCACGACATGAACGTCTGATTCCAGGGGAAGGCGGGTTGCCCCTGTGCGACTACTTGGCGGTGATCCCACCTCGCGTCGATGTCAGTATCGAGGTTCAGAGCGATCGACTGCGCGACGTCGAGCCACGAGAACGAGCGCAACAACTCCTCGACGCGACACGTGCCTTGCGGATGTAGCGAGTTCAGGCGAGTCGCATCATCCGAAGACGACCGGGTACTTCCCGAAATACGGTCGAGTCGTCGACTCGTCCATGACGGGCGGATCGTTCGGATCGGGTCGAGCGCCGTGGTCGAACAAGGCTTGTACAGCACACGGGACGAGACCGAAGATGTGGTCGGCATCGACGCTGGAAGCCGCGGTGAGTCCGGCTGCGAGGTCCTGGCCGATGCAGGCATGCATTCCGGAACCGAACGACAATCCGTACTGCGAAACACCATCGGGTGTCTCGCGGTGGGGATCGAAATCGTCGGCATCGGCTCCGAACACCGACACGTCACGATTGACGGCGAGCAGATCGATCACGACCTTGCTGCCCGCGGCGATTCGTCGGCCGCTCTTCAGGACGACGTCGGCCTGGGCCCAGCGCATGGCAACCGGGCTCGACGGCTGCAGGCGAATCGTTTCGTGAGTACAGCGCTGCACGAAAGAACGATCACTTCTGACGAGGGATGCATCCTCGGGGTGAGCGTCGAGCCACTTGAAGATGTTGTGAGCAACTCGGGTGAATGCTGTGGCCGACGTATGGGCGCCTGCGAGGAGATAGAACGCGACCTCACGCACGAGCACCTCGTGCGGAAGATGTAGTTGATCCTCGTTGGCCAACAGGATGCTCATGACATCCTTGGGAAGTTCGTGTCCGGCGTCTCGGAGGGCGGTGCGGCGAGCGAGTGATGGGAGAACGAACTCTGTATCGAACTCCGACAGCTTCTGGGCGACCTCGGCGTGCTTGGCCTCTTTGTCGCCGGTGAAGTGAGCGAGGGTCGCTCCCTCGATGAAGCGCATCAGGTAGTCGTACAAACGGTGCGTTTCGTCGGGTGTGCCGAGGGGGCGGTCGACTCCTGCAGTGCTCGCGGCCAGGTTCATCATCATCTGATGACCCAGGTCGACCAGTTCGGCCCGGCCGGCCGACACGTGAGGAGCGATCGTGTCGGCGATGATGGGCGGGAACAAAGTTCGCTCGTACAGTTCGAACGTCTCTCGCCGGAAGAGTCGATTCTCGAGTCGTCGGCGATCGCGGTGTTCCGCACCGTGGAGATTCACGAGGACGTCACCCATGATGACTTCACCGGCGTCGTACAGCGCCTGACGGAGATCCTTCTGTCGGTAGGTGTCCTTGGCCTCGTCGTACGTCGAAATCGTGACGATCGGGAAGTCGGTGGCGCTCATGAGTCCAGTCTTATGCGTTGGTGACGCCGAGCCCCAGCCCACCGTCGACGGTCATGACGGCACCGGTGGTCCATTCGGCCCGGGCCAGGTAGTCGATGGCCTCGGCGATCTCGTCGACGGTGCCGATCCGACCGAGAGCATGGGCCGATGCGAGGCCTTGAAGGCGTTCGAGCGCAGCCGCGTCATCGAAGAGTCCAGCTCGCTGGTTGATCTCGGTGAACACGCCTCCCGGACGAACACACGACACGCGGATCCCCTTGGGTCCGAGTTCGGCGGCCAGGACACCCGTGAGTGTTTCGACTGCCCCCTTGGTCGCGGCATAGGGCGAGGCGCCGGGGAAGGCCCGTTGAGAGTGAACCGACCCGATGAAGATCACGGCGCCGGACGTTGATTCGAGGTGAGTGAGCGCCGCTTGGGTGAGCATCATGCCGGCGATCACGTTCGAGTGGAAGACCTCGATGAGGTCGTGCTCGTCGAGAGTGGCGAGTGGACCTCGGTACATGTTCCCTGCGTTGTTGACCAGGACATCGAGTCGTCCCTGGCCGTGGGTGACGGCGGTGTCGATCATCGCCTGACGGTCGGCGGCGACGGTGACGTCACCGATGACGGCTGCACACCGATCACCGATCGATTCGGCAACGGCACGGATCTTGTCGGCTCGTCGTCCGGAAATCGTCACGAGAGCGCCGCGCGCGGCGAAGTGCCGGGCGGCGCCTTCCCCGAGGCCCGAGCCGCCGCCGGTGATCAGAACGGACATTCCCTCGATCGGTCTCATGTCGTGACTCCGTGTCTCATGGATCTGTGTGTCATGGATCTGTGTGTCATGGATCTGTGTGTCATGGATCTGTGTTCGTCACCCAGTCGACCGATCGTTCGATCAACGTCGAGACGTCGGGATGTCGAAGTGACGTCACGTCGTGGCCGAAACAGACGTAGGCGACGCGTCCAGCCCCGTATCGATGCGTCCAGACCACCGGCTGATCGCGATCATCGGGAGTGCGCCGCGCGGTGGCCAGAACCTCGACATCACCGAGCGAGAGGTCGCCGTACACCTCGTCCTGGAGTGTGAAGGACGGTGACAGTTCTCGGGTCATCGGATGGCGTGTCTCGACGATCGATGCCGACACCGGTCCGAGAGGGGGATGGGAAGAGACGTCCCAGGTCCAGCCGCCACCGAGGATCTCCGACCATTCGGGCCAATCGTCGAAGCAGATCGGAGCGGTGTGATTTCCCACCAGGCCGCCACCGCCGCGTACGAACGTGGTGATGGCCTCTTTCGTCTCCGACGTCGTGGTGTAGGCCCACTGTTCGCGCCACTGTTCGTAACGATCGGCGAGCATTCGCCAGCGAAGAGCGTTCACGACCAGCACATCGACTCGTGGATCACCGAGGAGTGGGACGATGTCATCGGGGTGGTCGACGAGAATCACGTCGCGTCCGGTGCGCGCGACGATGGACGCGAGGGCCGGTCCCGTTTCCGTGAAGTCATGCGCGTAATCCGGGCCACCGGTCAGAACGACGGCCCGTTTCGTCGGCACCGTGGCCATCACGACTTGGTCTGGTGACCGACCGAGTCGACGCTCGCCGGTCTCGGCAGATGAGCGATCACGGAGCCAGTGACGCCTCCGTCCACGAGGATGTTCTGTCCATGCACGTACGACGCGTCGTCGGAGGCGAGGAAGAGAACCATCGACGCGATGTCGTCGGCGGTTCCGAGTCGTCGGAGCGGGACCTTCGATTCGCGTGCCTGACGAGTCTCGGCATCGGCGTAAATGGGCTCGGACATCCCGGCATCGATCAGTCCGGGTGCGACGGCATTGACTCGAATTCCGAGAGAGCCCCATTCGATCGCCATCTGGGACGTGAGGAGGGCCACCCCGGCCTTGGTCGCTCCGTAGGCACCGGCATTCGGGCCGGCTGCGACCCCGTTCATCGACGTGATGTTGACGATCACGCCGCGTGACGAGGAATTCCTCCACGCGTTGGCGGCGGCTCGAGACATGAGAAACGTGCCGATCAGATTCACGTCGACGACGGAGCGGAATGCGTCGGCTCCCAGATCGATCAGCGGACCGAAACGAACGATCCCGGCATTGTTCACCAGAACGTGGATCGGGCCGTTCTCCTCGATGACGCGCGTCGTGAACGATTCGTCGCTGATCGATCCAGCGGCGCATTCGATCGATTCGTGTGCGGGAAGTGTCGAGCCGTCGAACGACACGTCGACGGCTATGACGCGATAGCCCGCATCGGCGGCCCGTTCGGCGATGCGACGGCCGAGCCCGCGCGCGGCTCCGGTCACGAGCAGTGACTGTCTCGCGTTGGTCGTACCGGGCGAGCCAGTGGATCGATCGATCGATACGCTCATCGAGGAGAAACTACCGGCTGGCTCGTGTCATCGGTCTAGGGTTCATCGGTCTAAGGTTCATCGATCTAAGGTTCATCCGGCCAGGGGCCTTCCCGAGAGAACGATGCAGACGATTTCGCTCACCACCGACGCCGATGCTCGAGAGGCGTTTCGGCACAAGGGGATGCAGCCGGCCCTGTACGACGAGGGGCATCGCCTCATGACCGGGGTGATCGTCAATCTTCACGGTCAGGCCCACCTCGAACGACGTCGTCTCGAGAACCGATTGTTCCGGCGCGATGTGTTCGCCTGGTACGAATCCGAGCGAATTCCACGAATCATTTCCTCGATCCTCGATCGGGCCGTGGCCGTGGGTCGCGCCGATCTGCTTCCTCTTGCGCGTCGGACGATGATGACGTTGTCGGCCACCGTTGCCGGGGTCGATTTGGTGTCGGGACTCGATTCCGAAGTCGACGAGCTCTACGACGTGATGGACCGGCTGGCGCGGGCATCCACGGTGGCGCACGCACTCGGCGACAAGCAGGCCGTGATCGACGACGGCGATCGGGCGCTCGAAGAATTCCGTGAGCGATTCTTCGAACCATCGAGCCAGCGTCGCCGTCAACTCATCGATTCCCTCTCTGTTGGAGCGATCGATGAGGTCGACCTCCCGCGAGACGTGTTGACGACGTTGCTTCACAATCAGGATCGACTCGATCTTCCCCCGGACGTGGTGTTACGAGAGGTCGCGTACTTTCCGTGGGTCGGCTCCCATTCGACGTCGAATCAACTCGTGCACACGATGCATCACGTCTTCGACTGGCTGGAGGCGAATCCGAGTGATCGCCGAAGGCTTCTGGTCGATCACATCGTCCTTCAACGCTTCGTTCACGAGTCGCTGCGCCTTCATCCGGCGAGCCCCGTTTCCTTACGACACGCCCTCGACGATGTCGTCCTGAAATCGGGCACCGTGGTGCCGCGAGAGTCGCTCGTCGTCGTCGACGTGGAGGCGGTCAATCGCGATCCCGCGGTCTGGGGAGACGATGCGGCCGTTTTCGATCCGTTCCGTGTGGTTCCCGACGGCGTCATGCCATGGGGGATGTCGTTCGGACACGGTGTCCATGCCTGCCTCGGTCAGGAATTGGCTGGCGGTCTCGAATGTCCGGCCGACGTGCGACATTCGACCGGGTCGGCCCCGGACGGCCATCTCTACGGCTCGATCGAAGTGATGGCGCACGCGATCTTGTCGGCTGGTGCTCGACGCGACCCCGCCGACCCACCGACTCGTGACGCGTTCACGACCCGAAACGTGTGGGGTCGATACCCGGTGGTGTTCGACGCGTGATGCTCTACGGCGCCGGGTGCTCGACGGCCCAGCGGACCGATTCGACGATCATCTGATAGCCGGTGCAGCGACAGAGATTGCCTTCGAGTCCGTGGCGAATCTGTTCGGGACTCGGGTCGGGAATTTCTTGCAGAAGACTGGTTGCGGCCATGATCATGCCGGGTGTGCAATAACCGCACTGCAGTCCGTGGCACTGACGGAAACCCTCCTGGACGGCGGACAGTCCTTTGTACGGTCCGGACACCCCCTCGATCGTCGTGATGGAGCATCCGTCCGCCTGGACGGCCAACAGCGTGCAACTCTTGGCCGATTCTCCGTCGATCATGACGGAGCAGGCTCCGCAGTTCGAGGTGTCGCAGCCGATGTGCGTGCCGGTCAAGCGGGCGTGCTCGCGAATGAAGTGAACGAGGAGAGTACGCGCATCGACCGTTCGAGTGATCGGTTGGCCGTTGATGGTCATCGACACCGTCACGTGGCGCCCGGCAGATGTGGATGTCGTGGTCATGAATTTCCTCCGCTTCGCATGGCCTTCCAGATCTTCTCCGGGGTGATCGGCATGTCGATGTGATCGACTCCGAAGTCGGCGAGCGCATCGATGATGGCATTGACCACCGCCGGTGGCGCACCCACGGAGCCCGATTCTCCGATTCCCTTGGCGCCGAGGGGGTTGTTGGGGCACAGCGTGGTCGTTCGGCCCACGACGTAGTCGGGTAGATCGGCCGCGGATGGAACGAGATAGTCGAGCAGGTTGGCGGTGACGGGCTGCCCGGTGTTGGGGTCGTAGGTCACCCCCTCGAAAAGCGCCTGGGCGATGCCTTGGGCGACGCCGCCGTGGACCTGACCCTCGGCGAGGAGTGGATTGATCACGGTGCCGCAATCGTCGACGAGAACCATCTTGCGAATCGTGACATCGCCGGTGTCGCGATCGATCTCCACGACGCAGGCATAGGCCCCCGACGGATAGGAGAAGTTGGGCGATTCTTGAAAGAGGCGCTCCTCGAGAGAACCAGCTTGGAGTTCGGGCGGGATGCATAAGGGTTGGAACGAGGCCCAGGCCACGTCACCCCAGCTGACCTTCTTGCCGGGTGAGCCGCGAACGTTGAAGGCATCGTCGACGACCTCGAGATCCTGCTCGGCGGCTTCGAGCAGGTGGGCGGCGATGCGCTTGGCTCGGTCGAGCACGCGGGAGGAGGCGACCTTGACCGCCGACCCAGCGGTGGGAGCGCCGCGCGAGCCCATGGTGCCGATGCCCTGGAGGACCGACGCGGTATCACCGGTGATCACGCGGATTCGGTCGAACGAGATGCCGAGTTCATCGGATGCGATCTGCGACAGCATGGTCTCGTGGCCTTGGCCGTGGGGTGACGATCCGGCATAGACGATGGCCGAGCCATCGGGCTGGATTCGAACCTGAGCCGACTCCCACGACGCGAGGTGACCGAAACCTTCGAGAGATCCATTGGGCCCGAATCCGGCGATCTCGAGCCAGCACGACAACCCGACTCCGAGAAGTGGTGCCGTTGGATCGTTGCGTCGCGCCGCTTGTTCGGCGCGTACCGACTCGTAGTCGACGAGTTGTAAACACTCCGAGAGTGCGGCGGGGAAGTCGGCCGAGTCGTACACGACCGCTTCGTTGTGTGTCTCGTACGGAAACGCCGACGGCGGGATGAAGTTGCGCTGGCGCACGACCGCGGGATCGAGTCCGGTTTGTCGCGCGACTTGATCGATGATTCGCTCGATGGAGTAGGCGGCCTCCGGTCGACCCGCGCCGCGATAGGCAGCAACCGGAGTGGTGTTGGTGACCACGGTCCGGAACGACGTGGACACCTTCGGGATGCGATATGCGCCCGCGGCCATCCAGGTGGTCAGGACGGCCAATCCGAGTCCGGTGGGATCTCCGTACGCACCTAGGTTCTGCGACACGATCAGGCGGAGCGCCTTGATCGTTCCGTCCTTGTCGTAGCCGACCTCGATGTCGTGGACCTGATCGCGACCATGAGCCATCTGCATCATGGCTTCGGTGCGGGTCTGGGCGAACTTCACCGGACGACGGAGCACTTTGGAGAGCACCGGTGCGACGAACAACTCGGGGTACCACACGATCTTGGATCCGAAGCCGCCTCCGACGTCGGGGGCGACCACACGGCAGTCCATCTGCGGGATGTCGAGCCAGGTCGCGAGATAGTTGCGGAGATGGTGCGGGGCCTGAAACGTGGCCCACACGGTGAGTCCATCGGGTTTCCAGTCGGCCAGCACCGCCATCGGCTCGATCGGCACGGCCGCGCACCGTTGATTGACGATGTGCAACGAGGCTCGGCCGTGGCACTTGGCGATGTCCTTTTCCAGATCGTCCATCGTGGGCACGATCGTGATGACGTTCGAACCGTGACGGGGGAAGAGCATCGCCGCTCCGGGCGCCGTCGCGTCCTCGATCGTCGTCATGACGGGTAGCGAGGAGTACGTCACGTCGACGGCAGCAACCGCATCAGCGGCGACGTAACGGTCTTCGGCGACGACGATCGCGACTGGCTCACCGACGAAACGAACGGTGTTACGGGCCAATGCCGGTCGTTCGAGGGTGGGAAGTCCGCCGGGCAGATCGGGATAGTCGGTGAAATCGGCCGCCGTGTAAACGGCGAGGACGCCCGGGATGGCCAATGCGGCTCGAACGTCGATGGACTCGATGGTCGCGTGGGCCTCGGTCGACGTGACGAAGCTGGCGAAGGCGCATCGGGCCGGCGACAGATCGTCGACGAACGTGCCGGTGCCGGACAACAGTCGCGGATCTTCCTTGCGCAGAACTTTGGCTCCGACGAGGCTCATCGTTGGAATCCTTCCGTGTGGCTCGTGGTCATGGTCGTGTCGTGTGACATGTCGTGTGACATGTCGTGGGTCGTGTCGTGTGTCGTGAGGAGAGCGATGTCGAGGATCATGGCTTCAGGTGATGGCCTTGCTTGTCCTCGGGATCGAACCACCATTGTTGGGCGTTGTCCTTCGATGCTTCGGTCTTCGGGGTTCCCCAACCAAGAAGGCGACCGAGGAAGAATTCGGGACCGCTCTCCTCGCGTCGCCACCATCGACGTTGGCCACCGTGCACGCGCTTGCGATACGACGAGAAACCGACGGCCATCACGAGAGCGATGCCGAAGAACAGCGCTTCGATCCACGTGGATCCGACGCCGGCCAATTGCAGGCCCTTGACACCCGACTGCAGGACGAACACGGCGACGACGGCTCCCCAGACGTTGAATCGTCGCTTGAACTGAGTCGACCCGAGGAATGCGGCGGCGAATGCGGGAAGCAGGTAGGGCGCGCCGGATTGGGCCTGACTCGATCCGAACTGCGACGCGAGGAGAACTCCGGCCATGGCGGCAAAGGTCGACGAGACGACGAGAGATCCCCACACGTAGCGATCGGTCTGGACCCCGGCGAGGCGAGCGGCCTCTCGCGCTCCACCGGTGGCGAACAAGTAACGCCCGGCCGCACTGTGCTCGAAGACGAACCAGAGAATCAGCGCGAGGACGAGTCCGAAGAACACCGTCTTGTTGAGGCCGCCGAACAATTCGTTCGAGAGATTCTTGAACGAGTCGGGGAAGCCGAGGATCGACCGGTTGTTCGAGCGCCAGACGGCATACGCCGTGAGGATCGAGCTCATACCGAGTGTCGCGATGAACGAATCGATCTTGATCTTGACGATGAGAAACCCGTTGATGTTTCCCACGACGATGCCGACGAGCAACGCGGCCAGAATCGACACCGGGACCGACCACTGCGCCTCGACGAGCCCCCAGGACACGGTGATCGCCGAGGCCGATACGACTCCCGCGATCGACAGGTCGAACACGCCGGCAGCCAGCGGTACGAGGAGTCCGAGAGCGACGACGGTGAGAATCGCGTTCTGATTCAGGACCGATCGGTGGGTGAGCCAGGTGATCCACGTCTCGGAGATCCACGTGGAGAAAACCAGCCAGATCAGTGCGTAGAGATAGAGCACACCGATGTTGCGGGGGTGGAACGTCTTCCACTTGATGGGTGACCGACGAGTGTCGAATCGAGAGTCGATCTTCTTGGTTCGCTCGACGCGCTCGTACGCCACGCGGTGCCGTCGAAGAACCTTGTTCTTCTTGAGAACCGGCCTTTTGACGACGTCCCCCGTCCTGCTGTCAATCTTTGCCGTCTTGGCGATCTTTGCAGTCTTGGCGATCTTTCCCTTGGCCATGGTCTCCTACTTCACGACTTTCCGAGTAGCCGGTCGGTTGCCCGCCGGATCCATTGGGCGAACTTGCCGCCCCGCTTGTTGGCGGCAACTGCTGCTCGCTGTCGATCGCGACCATCGCTCGGGCGCACGGTGATCGCCTCGCTGTCGTCGCGAATGACCTTGAAGTTGATCGGTTCGCGGTTCGTTCGCATGTTCTTGCGATTCGAGGTGGCGCCGAGAGTCTCGGCGACGAGACGTCCCTCGGTCAGTTCGGCGCCAGTGAGTTCGACGGCGACGTTTCCCGATCTCATGACGAGGACTCGGTCGCACAGATGGACGAGCTCCTCGGCGTCGGACGAGGCGACGATCACTCCCATGCCACTGTCGGCCGCCGCGGCGATCTGCCGATACACCGAGGCCTTGGCTCCGACGTCGACCCCCTGAGTGGGTTCATCGAGAAGGAGAACCTTCGGATCGGTTCGCAACCAACGAGCGAGAACCGCCTTCTGCTGGTTGCCGCCGGAGAACTTCTCCATGCGTCGACCGAGCAATGGCGGTTGAACCTCCAGCTTCTCGACCCATCCGGCGACGTCCTTGCGGATGGCGCGGTGCTTGAGGCGGAACCGACCTTGAACCGAGCCGAGGCGAGGGAGAGGGACGTGCTCGACGAGACGTTCCTGTGGGTCGAGTCCGGCCGACTTGCGGTCGGCGGGAACGAAGGCCAGGCCGGCGCGAATCGAGTCGCGAGGAGTGGCGAAGATCTTCTTCTTGTTCAAGAGGACTTTGCCGGCGAAGCGGGGCGTCGCGCCGAAGAGCGAGCCGGAGACTTCTTCGCGACCGGATCCGACCAAGCCGGCGAATCCGAGAATCTCACCGTCGTACAACTTGAAGGTCAACCCGCGCAGCGTGATCCCGAAGATCATCTCGGCTTCGAGAAGTTCGGAGCCGGGCCGACGACGGCGCGTCGGATAGAGATCGGTCGCCGATCGGCCGACGATCAGTTCGACGAGTGCCGTCGCGTCCATCGAGGACGACTCGACCCCGCTCGCTACGACCTTGCCGTCGCGAAGAACGGTGACACGATCGGCGAGATCGAGCACTTCGTCGAGCGCGTGACTCACGAAGAGCACGCCGACACCCATCGATGCCACACGACGAACTTCACGGAACAACGCGTCGACCTCGCCGCGGTTCAACGACGCGGTGGGCTCGTCGAGAATGAGAAGACCTTTGGTCGATTCGTCCCAGTCCTGGAGTGCGCGCACGATGGCGATGGCGGCTCGTTCGGCAGCCGACAGAGTTCCGACCGGTTGGCGGACGTCGGGTGCGAGGCCGAAGCGCAAGAGCAGTTCTTGTGCTCGCTCGGTCTCCCGGCGCCAACGCATACGGCCGACGGCGCCCGTGTCGAAACCGCGCCCGAGGCCCAGGTTCTCGATGGTCGAGAGCGTGGGGACGAGTCCGAGATCCTGATGGACGATTCGAATGAGTCGGCGTTGTTCGCCGGACATCGACCACAAGTCGACTCGCTCGCCGAGCAAACGAACGTCGGAACCGTGATCGGCCTTCACGTAGCCGGCGAGCAACTTGATGAGGGTGCTCTTCCCGGAGCCGTTCTGTCCGACCAGTGCGTGAATTTCTCCCGGTCGAATCCGGAGTGATGCGTGGTCGAGAGCGACCTGGCCGGGATACGTCTTGGAGAGATCCCGGATGTCGACGACCGTTTCGGGAACGGAAAGGGGACCAGCGTCGCCGCTGGTCCCCATCACATTCCGTGTGTCGACCGTCATCGACTCACCATCGTGCGAAACGCCATCCGGCGAAACGCCATCATGCGAGTCGACGAACGGTCGATCGAGATCACAATCCCCAGAGGGTCGTGAACTTGGCCTGGAACCCATCGACACCGGGCCACAGAGCGGCCGGGTCGGCGATCGAATCCTTGGTCAGGATCTGGAGCGGCAGTCCGCCGGCCAGGATGTCGGGGTGACCGTCGACGACGGCTTCGTCACGCACCGAAGCGCGTCCCGGACCGTTGCCCAGAAGGACGCGTGCCGCGGCGTCGACAGCACGCCAGCCGAGGAGCTCCGAGGCCAGAGCGACTTCGGCGACCTGATGCTGATCGTTGGCGATGAACCCGAAGTTCAACGGGCCACCGGCCTGCGAGATGGCCTTGGCCTGGTTCATGAGTCCGGCTGCGTCGAGGGCGTCGGGAACGCCGTAGAGCATTCCGCCGAAGGCATAGACGATGAAGTCGAGCTCGGGATCGGCCTGGAGGGCCGAGACGATCGCACCCGGAAGGTTGGTGCCGATGTCGGTCACGGCGACTTCGGAAATCTCCACCGAGCAGTCGGGGCACGCCTTGGCGATCTCATCGGTGAAACCCTGCTGGACGGTCGAGAGAACCGGGAAGGTCGGCAGACCGACGAAGTGAATCTTGCCGGTGGTGGTGTTGGCGGCCGCGTAGTCGGCCATCAGCACGCCATAGAAGTAGTAGTCGTCGTTGCTGAGCAGGTTCACCGAGATTCCGTCGCCGGGCTCATAACCCTCGGGAATCGACCAGGAGATCACCGGGATACCGGCTTCCTCGATCGTGGTGAGCTGCGCGGTGAACCATTCGCGCGGGTTGCCCGAGGTCAAGATGACGTCCGGGCTGGCGGCGATGGCGGTGTCGAAGGCGGCGGCCACCGTGTCAGGGGTGTCCTGATGCGAGGTCGTCTCGAACTCCCAGCCAGCAGCCGTGGCCGCGGCCTCGATGCCCGTGGCGATCTCGGCACACACCTGGACTGAACACTGGACGTAGTAGAGCTTCTTGCCGGTCGGGGCGGCGATCGCCTCGTTCAACGGCAGTTCGGTCACGGGCTGCAGGAACGCTTCGACGCGAGCCTTGGCCTCGTCGCTCACGCTCACGCCGGTGGCCGGCGCGTCGGTCGCTGCCGGGGCATCGGTGCCAGCCGGTGCGTCGGTCGCCGCCGGAGCCTCGGTGGTCGGTGCGTCGCTCGAGGTGTCGTCTCCGCCGCAAGCCGCGATCACGAGGCTCGAAGCAGCGAGGACGGCAGCCACCCAGCGTCCGCGGGAATGGTTGGTCTTGGTCATGGTCTCCCCTTGGTCGACCGCTGGTGGAACCCCAGCGGAACGGACGAAACCCTATCGGTGTGGGTCCCCGGCAGCCCAACGGGGCGACACGTTTGCCGTAGCGTCGAGGTCGTGAATCAGCCGATCGGTCTCTTCGACTCGGGCTTCGGTGGCCTGACGGTGGCTCGTGCCGTGATCGATCTGCTCCCGAACGAGGACGTCGTCTACATCGGAGACACCGGTCGGTACCCGTATGGCGACAAGCCGCTCGAGCAAGTGCGCGAATATGCACGCGAAATCGCGTGGAGCCTTGCTGACGACTTCGGAGCCAAGGCGATCGTCGTGGCGTGCAACACCGCCGCGGCTGCCTTGCCGGTGCACGAACTCGAGGCAGAGTTCGCGGCCGCCGGCCGGCCGATTCCCGTGATCGGAGTGATCGATCCGGGCGCACAGGCATTGGTTCGCGCGACTCGGAAGGGTTCGGTCGGTGTCATCGGAACGATCGGCACCATCAACTCCGGATCGTACGAGCGCGCGGTGGCCCGAGCGGCCTTCGGTGCGAGTGTCGAACTGGTGAGCGCAGCATGTCCGGGTTTCGTCGAGTTCGTGGAACGTGGACGTACTCATGGTCCCGAGGTGACTCTTCTTGCCGAGCGCTTGTTGGCGCCGGTGAAGGAAGCCAAGGTCGACGCGTTGCTGCTCGGATGCACGCATTATCCGTTCCTGGCGCGGGTGATCAGCGAAGTTCTCGGCGACGACGTGATCCTCGTGTCGTCGGCCGACGAGACGGCCTTCGCACTCAAGGACCTGCTCGACGCATCGGGACGGTCGACGACATCGAGAGATGTGGCTGGATCGGCCCGATTCTTCTCGAGCGGTGACGTCGCATGGTTCGAGACACTCGGACGTCAACTCCTCGGCCCCGAACTCGTGGGTGCCGAGACCTGGGCACCCAGTCGCTAGTTTCGCTGCATGCCCGCATCACTCGTTCGACACGACGGCCGTGAATCCCATCAACTTCGCCCGGTCACTTTCGAACGTGACTTCACCGAAATGGCGGCGGGCAGTGTGCTCGTGACCGTCGGTCGAACCCGCGTGTTGTGCACGGCGAGTGTCGACGAGGACGTCCCGCGATGGATGAAGGGCAGCGGTCAGGGCTGGGTCACCGCGGAATACTCGATGCTTCCCGGCTCGTCACCGGAGAGAGTCGATCGCGAGGCGGCCAAGGGCAAGCAGAGTGGTCGCACGGTCGAGATCCAACGTCTGATCGGTCGCAGCCTGCGGGCTGCGTGCGACATGGGAGCGTTGGGGGAGCGTCAGGTCGTCGTCGACTGCGACGTTCTGCAGGCCGATGGCGGAACGCGCACCGCGAGCATCTGCGGCGGCTTCCTCGCCCTGCACGACGCACTGTCGCGCTTGGTGATCGCCGGATCGATCCCGACCCATCCCCTCCATTCGTTGTGTGCTGCGGTCAGCGTCGGAATCGTCGACGGTGTCCCGGTGGTCGATCTTCCGTACGTGGAGGACAGTCGCGCCGAGGTCGACATGAACGTGGTCATGCTTCGCAAGCCCGGCGAAACCACCGGACGTTTCGTCGAAGTGCAGGGAACCGCGGAAGGCATGTCGTTCACTCGTGGTGAACTCGATTCGCTGCTCGAGTTGGCCGATGGAGGCCTGTCCGAAGTGTTCGCGTTGCAGCACGAGATGATCTCGGTACCGCCCGTGTTGCGACGTAGCTGACCGGCTCGCGAGCGACTCATGGCACCACTCGAGATCGTGTGCGCGTCGGCGAATCCCGACAAGGTACGCGAGATCCAGGATCTGTTCGAGGGTCTTCTCGGCGACACCGTGACGTTGTTGCCTCGGCCGAGCCACGTGCCCGACGTCGACGAGAACGCCGACACGTTGTTGGGCAACGCGCGCCTGAAAGCGCGGGCGATCATGGAGGCGACGGGAAAGCCGGCGGTGGCCGACGACACGGGATTGTTCGTCGACGCTCTGCCGGGCGAACTGGGCGTGCGAACGGCGCGCTACGCGAGTGATCGACCCGAACACTCGACCGACCCTTACGGCGCGAATCGCCGGAAACTCCTGGAGAGTCTGGAGAATCTCGCATGTCTCTCCCCAGAGTCGCGACGAGCTCGATTCGTCACGGTGGCCGTGGTGATGTGGCCCGAGGGAGAGTCAGAACTGAGTGAGATCTTCGTCGAAGGTGAGTGCCGGGGGACCATCGCGTCGAGTGAACGTGGCGAGCACGGATTCGGTTTCGATCCGTTGTTCGTGCCCGATGATCCGCGAGACGAACATCCCGGCCGGACGTTCGCCGAACTGGGGGACACGGTGAAGAACCGGATCTCTCACCGTGCTCGCGCCTTCCAGGCCCTCGCTGCGAAACTTCGCGAGCTACCAGCCCCGTAGATCGACCGGCCAGGTGTCGAGAACCTGAGCATCGGGTCCCCGAGTCACGTCGTCGACGAGATACATGGCCGCGTGCATGGCCACGGTGGGATCGACGTGGGCCGGACGTACCAGCACTCGCGATCCCAGTCGAGGTGATGCGGCGTCCACGAAGCCGAGAGTCGTGTGTTCGTCGCTGCAGAACCACACCGAGGCGCCGTCGACGGTGGGATTGCCGTGATCCATCCCGAGTGATTTCAGACCCACGTCGATCACGCTCCACGATCCGGGTGAACCGGGTTCGCCGGTTCGGGAGATCACGGATCCGACCACGAAGAGGGCCTGTCGGAACGGCAGATCGAGTGCGCCGTAATGCGTGTCCATCAACGCGTAACTTCCGGCCTGTACCTCGTTCACACGCGACAGAACCGGATGATCCGGGTCGTAGAGATCCCACGTCCCGGTTCCGCCGGCCGAGACGATCGAGCAACGTTCATCGCGCCCGACGGCTTCCACGACGTGATCGAACGTGTCGACCAGAACCGTCATCGATTCGAGCACCTTGGCTCGCTGAGCGTCTCGATCGGGCAAGGCCATGAGATGACCCTCGTACCCCATCACACCGCGCACGGTCAGACCACGGGAGCGAGCCAGTCGAGCCAATTCGGGCGCATCGTGAGGTGGGCAACCACAACGCGGCAATCCGACGTTCACGTCGACGAGAACGTCGGTGATTCCGGCGGCCGATGCTGCGTCGATCGTCTCGGGAGAATCGACGGCCACGATCACGGTGACACCCGATCGCTGTTGCGCTTCGCTCATGGTGCGCAACCGTCGAGGGTCGAGAGTCTCGTTGGCGAGCAACATCTCGCGGCCCACACCGGCCTCGATCATGCCCACGACCTCTCGGGGAGTGGCGCAGGTGAACGTGTCGTGACCCATCGCGACCTGACGAGCGGCGAGCGACGTGCACTTGTGGGCCTTCACGTGGGGACGAAGCGTGAGGCCGGGTCTGGTGCTCGACATCGTGGCGAGGTTGAATTCGAACGCGCCGACGTCGACGACGAGGGCCGGCGTGGGGAGATCACCCAAGTTCACGACAGCGCTGTTCACGAGATCACCATCTCACTCGTCACCGTCGAGAACGCGACCTCGAAGCCGAGGGATCGGTAGAGCCGGTGGGCGCCGGTCGGGTTGTCGGAGTCGACGTCGAGCATGGCATGGGTGAGACCCTCCTCACGGAAGGCGTGAAGGGCGTTCGTCAGGAGTGCCGAGGCGATTCCACGTCCGCGGTACGCGGGCAGAGTCCCCAACTTGTCGACCGATGCCGATTTCCGTTCGAGCGTGTCGTCGGCTGGGTATCTCTTCGCGAGCAGAAACGCGACGACGTCGTTCGTCGTGGTGTCGATTGCGAGACGAGAGAGGTCGAGGCGACTGCCGAATCCACGCGTGAGTTCGATCCAACCCTCGACCGAGGTGGGAGACGATCCCCAGTGATCAGCGAACGACGTGTTCTTCACCTGGCGGACGATTTCGTCACGGGCGGGATCGTCGATCGGCCAGTCGACGAAGTCGACACCTGGGACGTTCGTGATGGGCGGAAGATCGTCGAGCGATCGCTCGAGGTCGTCGAACCAGCGGATCGGCGAGAAGCCGTAGCGATCCATGAGACGGCGGCGGGCGTCGTCGTCGACTCGACGCTGCACTCGGATCGACCACGGCTGGTTTCGGTGCGTGAGCGTGGCGAAGAGTTCGCGAGCGTGATCGACGCCCCAATCCATGAGCTGGTGTCCGAAGCCACGACCGAGCATGCCTGGGTCGACTGCTCCCTCGACGTAGCACCGTTGCGTGACCACATCGGAGGGAAGGAAAAGTGTCCAGGCGGCAGCGACGATGCGACCGTCCACCTCGAGAACTCGGCAATCGCGCGTCATCGTCGTGAGCGAGGAGTCCCATTCCTCGGCGAGTTCCGCGGGATCCATCACGATCGGAATCCCGATCGAGGCATTGGCTCGATTCAGGAGTTCGGTCACGGCCGCGAGGTCGTCGACGTGTGGGGCTCGGAGGGTGAAGGTGCTCATGGTCGGGCAGTGTCGTGCGGGCGGAGGGACTTGAACCCACACCCCTTTCGGGACAGGAACCTAAATCCTGCGCGTCTGCCAGTTTCGCCACGCCCGCGCGGTGGGCAGGTGCCACCTGATGACCGATGTTACGGGTTGGCTCGGTGAGGGATCGGTGGGTCGGGCCGAAAACTTTGACAGAATGTAAAAGTGACTATTGCTCCGGACACGACTCGCTCGACCGACCACATCATCACCGACGCGCTGGAGAACCAGTTCGGCCTCGCCGATCGAGTGGTCGACGAGAAGGCTCTGGCCAACAGCGCCGCCCGATTCCGCGAGCAGGGAATCGTCCTGCCCACGTTCTCTCAATTGGCCGACCCCACCACGATCGACGCGTCGCTCGTCGGTGACGCCGATCATCAAGGGCCTGACGCCCGCAACCTCTGGCGCGTCCATTGGTACAACGATCTGGCCGGCCGACGGGTCGCGGTGCCCGATCACATCGTGCTTCCCAAGTCGATCACCGGGATCGACAACCCGGTCATCGTGGTGTTCGGCGACCGTTTCCCGATGATCACCGCGCACAAGGTGCTGGCTGCCTATTCGTGCCTGGCTCCGCGTGTCGTGACCGGGCAATTCGACCCGACACGTCATCGTGCGATCTGGCCGTCCACCGGCAATTACGCCCGCGGCGGTGTGGCCATCAGTCGCATCATGGGATGTCGAGGAGTCGCCATCCTTCCTGCGGGTATGAGTCAGGAACGTTTCGATTGGCTCGATCGGTGGTGTGCCAATCCGGCGGAAGATGTCATCAAGACAGTCGGCACCGAGAGCAACGTCAAGGAGATCTACGACGCCTGCAACGAGTTGTCGCGCGATCCCGGCAACTTCGTCTTCAATCAATTCTGCGAGTTCGGCAATCACCTCGGGCACTACCAGGTCACCGGCCGCGCCCTCGGCCACGTGTTCGAGACGGTGCGCGACGCCATGAAGAAGCAGGGTCGTGACATCACGCTCGCGGCTTTCACGTCGGCCACTGGTTCGGCGGGAACCATCGCCGCCGGTGATCGACTGAAGCACGATTTCGGGACGCGCATCGTGGCCGTCGAAGCACTCGAATGTCCGACGATGCTCGAGAACGGCTTCGGCGAACACAACATCCAAGGCATCGGTGACAAGCACATCCCGCTGATTCACAACGTCATGAACACCGATGTGGTGTGCGCGATCTCCGACCACGCCACCGATGAACTCGATGTGCTGTTCAACACGGCAGCCGGACGCAAGTATCTGGTCGACGTGAAGGGGGTCGACCCGACGGTGGTCGATGCACTCGAGCACTTCGGTTTCTCGGCCATCGCCAACACGTTGGCGGCTATCAAGACCGCCAAGCTTCTCGATCTCGATCCCGATCAGGCCGTGATCACCGTGGCCACCGACGGTGGGGCGCTGTATCCGAGCTCGCGTCAGACGACCTTGGCCACCCACTTCTCCGGCGAGATGACGACCGCCGATGCGGCGGAGGTTTTCGGCCGCCATCTGGGTCATGTCACCACCGAGAACATGATCGATTGCACCACGCGTGACCGCAATCGAATCTTCAACCTCGGGTACTACACGTGGGTCGAGCAGCAGGGCACTCCGTTCGAATTGTTCGAGGCTCGCCGTGATCTCGGTTTCTGGACCGGGCTCCAGCGGTATCTCCCGATTTGGGACGAGATGATCGACGAATTCAACGCGCGCGTCGCCGCCGGCTGAGTTGCAGTCGGAGCGACGTTCCCGTGCATTTTCATTGCGCGTCGTGTGGATGTGTCGTGGCGATCGATGCGGTCATGCCCTGGCGATGCCCGTACGAATCCGGTGACCGTCATCACGTCCTGGTGATCGAGGGCGGGGAGTTCGCCGGTTCGACGACTCGTGCCGTCTTTCGTGACGACCTCAATCCGTTCGTGAGGTACCTCGATCGATTGGCCGTGTACGAGTTCGGACGAACTCGAGGGCTCGATGACGAGACGATCATCGCGATCGTTCGCGATCTCGACGAACGAGTGGCGAGGGTGGCCGGAACCGGATTCCGGATCACCCCACTCGTGGAGTCGTCGGCTCTCGCGTCGGCGATCGGCTTCACCGGTCGGGTGTGGGTGAAGGACGAGACCCACAACGTGGCCGGTAGTCACAAGGCTCGTCATCTGTTCTCGATCCTTCTGCACCTCGCGATCCTCGAACGCACCGGTTCGGCGCCCTGGACGCCCGACGCCCGTCCGCCGCTCGCCATTTCGTCGTGTGGCAACGCGGCCATTGCTGCATCGACCCTGGCCGCGGCGGCGCGCTGGCCGATCGACGTGTTCATTCCCGAATGGGCCGGTGGTGTCGTGGTCGACACCCTCGACCGCCTCGACGCACGAGTCCATCGGTGTCCGCGTCGAACGGACGATCCGCCGGGTGATCCGACCGTCCTGCGTTTTAGAGAAGCCGTGTCGGCGGGCGCGATTCCGTTCAGTGTGCAAGGACCGGAGAACGCATTATGTCTCGACGGTGGTCGCACGATCGGCTGGGAGATCGCCGAACAACTCGTTTCCTGCGCGGTGAGCGAACTCGACTCCGTGTACGCGCAAGTGGGTGGTGGGGCGTTCGCCGCATCGTTGTCGAGAGGTATCGGAGAAGGGGGAGTGTCGGCTCCGCTCGTCGCCGTTCAGACACAGGGTTGCGCACCGTTGGCTCGGGCGTGGCAACGACAAGTCGAAGGCCGTGTCGCGGCTCGAGCGCTCGCCGACGACTGGACCCACTACATGTGGCCGTGGGAGACGGAGCCGGTGTCAGTGGCCGACGGGATCCTCGACGACGAGACGTACGACTGGATCGTCGATCTCCGCGAGGTCGAACGCAGTGGTGGTCGAGTGGTGGTCGCACCCGAAACGATCGTGCGACTGGCCGCCGAGATCGCACCGACGGCGACCGGAATCGACGCGAGCCCGACCGGAACTGCCGGTGTGGCCGGCTTGATCACCGACGTCGAGTCGGGTGTTCTCCCGAGTGGGAACGTGCTCGTGGTTCTGTCGGGTGTTCGCCGGGATTGAGCCAGGTGTCAGCCCGCGACCTCGTGTAGTCGTCCGTCGGCGACGTCGTAGACGAAGCCTCGGACGTGGTTCTTGTGCAGGATGAACGGGCTCAGCTGCAATCGGCTGATGCTCTGGCGAACGTCGTCGAACGGATCGCGGAACGACTCGACGGCCCACCACGGCTTGATGCCGCACTCCGCTTCGATCTCCCGTTTGAATTCGTCCTCGTTCACACGTTGCAGGCCGCAATCGGTGTGATGGATCAAGATGATTTCTCGAGTTCCGAGCAAGCGTTGTGAGAGGACGAGCGACCGTACGACGTCATCGGTCACGACACCGCCGGCATTGCGGATGATGTGGGCATCGCCGTGGTCGAGGCCGAGCATCTGGAAGATGTCCATTCGGCTGTCCATGCACGCGACGACGGCCAGATGTCGGCGGGGGGCCAGGGCCAGGTCGTGATCCGAGAACGATCGGACGTACTCGGCGTTGTTGACGACGAGTTCATCGGTATTGGGTGAGAATTCGCCGGAACTCGACGGGCCAGGGGTCACCCGGCCATTCTGCCCGGTGCGAGGTAGCCTCGGCCACATGACCGGAATCCATGCACTCGAAACCGGAGACGGCGGTGGACGGGCCGACATCTTCACGCGCCTTCTCAAGAACCGCGTCGTCATGCTCGGTACCGACGTCAACGACGACATCGCGAATCAGATCTGCGCTCAGCTCCTGTATCTCGAGGGTGAAGATGCCGACGCCGACATCTGGTTGTACATCAACAGCCCGGGTGGATCGGTGACGGCCGGCATGGCGATCTACGACACGATGCAATTCGTGAGCTGCGACGTCGCCACGGTGTGCATGGGCCTGGCCGCGTCGATGGGCCAGTTCCTTCTGACCGCGGGTGCTGCTGGAAAGCGTTACACGCTTCCGAACGCGCGCATCATGATGCACCAGCCGCTCGCTGGCTTGCGTGGCCAGGCTGCCGACATCGCCATTCAGGTCGAGCAGATCACCTACACCAAGCGTCGTATGGCCGAACTCACCGCGTTGCACTCGGGTCAGCCGCTCGACAAGATTCAGGCCGATGCCGAACGCGACCGCTGGTTCACCGCGGAAGAGGCCAAGGCCTACGGTCTGGTCGACAAAGTCATCTTGAAGCGCGGCGAAATCGTCTGAGCATCGCGAACGGTGATCACGGATTCGTGGCCACCGGAACAGTCGGGATTTCGGGAATCGTCGTCGGAACGTTCACCGGAACACTTCCCTCCACGCCGACCACATCGGGCATGACGAGTCCACAGGTCGTCTCGACCCAGATCGCCACATCGCGCGCCGAACGCTCCGCCTTGTAGGCAGTGTCGGCGAGATCTTGGCGCGAGGCCGGGTCGTCGACGTCGACCTCGGAGGCCTTGCGAACCAAGTCGGTGAGCACACCCCACTCGTCCTCGATGGCGAGGGGGGTGATGCGATCGAGTTTCTCGTAGCGACCGACCAGATCGTCGACGTCGTCGCCGTCGACGAAGGGCCCCCCGAGGAGTGGCAAGTCCACACTCAGTCGACTGCAGAACGTCGTGGCGCTTCGATCGGGATCAGAACAACTCGCGACGACGAGAGCAGTCATCGCCAACCCGACGAGCGCAGTCGACGACGAGAAACCGATTCCGAGGTGTCGTCGCAACATCCAGGTCAGTTTCGCACGTGGATCTGGTGCGTGATCTTCACCTATGTGGTGAAAATTCCTCACCAGAACACCGGTGGAGGGCGAGACCACCGTGGTCACGGGGGTGTGGCACACATGGGGGTGTGATCGCCAACATCAGAACTGCCAGTGTGATCGGTACCCATGGGGCGCCGGTCGTCGTCGAATGCCACATCGCGACCGGATTGCCCGGCTTCTCGATTCTCGGACGGCCCGACGACGTGTGTCGCGAGGCCCGCGACCGTGTGCGAGCCGCCGTCATGTCGAGTGGTTTCAGCTGGCCGAGCCGTCGCATCACGATCAACCTCGCGCCGTCGACATCGCGCAAGGTCGGGAGCGGACTCGATGTCGCGATCGCTCTGGCCATCCTCGTCGCCGACGAACAGCTCGCAGCGAGCGCCGTTCGGGGTCTGCATGACCACGCCTTCATCGCCGAGTTGTCACTCGACGGCGGGCTACGGCCGGTCGCCGGCGTGTCGCCGATGGCCGTCTGCTTGCGCGATCAGGTCGTCGTGGTGTCGCCCGACAACTACGAGGAGTGTCGACTCGTCGAACCCCGGCACACTCGCGTGGCGCACGACCTACGCAGTCTCGTGTCGCATCTCGCCGGCGAGCTCCCGTGGCCCGATCCGCCGGATCCGCGAGGAGACGCCTCCGACGTCTCCGTTCCCGATCTCGTCGACGTACGAGGTCAAGGTGCAGCGCGACTCGGACTCGAATTGGCGGCCGCCGGAGGACACCATCTACTCCTCGTCGGTCCACCCGGGTCGGGTAAGACGATGTTGGCTCAACGGCTTCCGGGACTCCTGCCCCGTCTCGACGCCGAAGCATCTCTCGAGGCGACGATGATCCGTTCGGCCGCCGGAGAGCCATTGCCGCGGTCGGGGCTGCTCACCGTCCCGCCGATTCGGATGCCGCACCATTCGATGAGCCTGGTCGCCATGGTCGGCGGTGGAAGTTCCGCGTTACGACCGGGAGAAGTCAGTCTGGCGCATGGTGGGGTGCTGTTCCTCGACGAACTCGGCGAGTTCGCGCCATCGGCCCTCGATGCCTTGCGGCAGCCGCTCGAAGAGGGTGTGGTGCGGCTGAGTCGGGCGCACTCGACCGCCGTGCTGCCCGCTCGGTTCACGTTGGTGGGGGCGACCAATCCATGTCCGTGCGGAGGTGGGCCCCCTGGATCGTGCGAATGCGACGAGGCCGCACTCGCCAAGTATCGACGACGTTTCTCCGGTCCCTTGCTCGATCGTTTCGACGTGCGAGTGGTGGCGCATCGACCCGGCGCCGACGAATTGCTGGGTGCGCCGAACGGAGAGTGCACGGCTGCGGTCCACGCACGAGTTCTTGCCATGCGCGAGGTGGCGATGCAGCGACAAGGTGTGTTGAACGGGCGTCTCTCCGGAGCCGACCTCGATCGTTTCGCACCTGTCGCTCCCGACGGAACACAGTTGTTGCGTGCTGAATTGGAGATCGGCCGACTCACGGGACGGGGACTGCATCGACTTCGTCGGGTGGCTCGAACTCTGGCCGACCGCGACGGTGAACACGACGTGATCCCGGCTCACCACGTGGCTGCGGCACTCGCTCTCCGTGCCCGGATCGCCTCGCATCGCCGTGGGTGAACACGTGACCCCTGATCACGTGACCCCTGAGCACGCGACCCCCGATCACGTGGCAGTCGTGCGCTTGCTCGATCTGCCGGCACTGGGTTCGCGACGACTTCTGACCATGATCGCTCACGACAATCCCGTCGACATCATCGCGTCGATTCGGCGAGGCCGGGTCGCCGAACCCTTCCGCGAATTCGCTCGCACGTGGCGTGACGCCCTCGCTCTCGACGAGTCGCGGCGTTCCCACGACATGATCATCGAGCGATTGGGCGACACCCGAGTGATGTCGATCCACGAACCCGAATATCCCGAACGGCTGCGACGTGACATCGATCCGCCGCCGGCCCTGTTCGTGCGAGGAGAAGTTCGCCATCTGCACGGAACGGGGGTCGCGATCGTGGGCACCCGACACGCGACGGAATACGGACGGACGGCGGCTGCCGAACTCGGGCGACGGCTCACATCCGAAGGAGTGAACGTGGTGTCGGGATTGGCGCTCGGCGTCGACGCCGCGGCGCACCGCGGAGCACTGTCGGTCGTTCACGAACCCCGCGGACTCGATGGTGCAGTGGTCGGCGCTCCGGTCGGTGTCGTCGCATCCGGGCTCGACGTCGTCTATCCGCGGGCCAACGGCGGGCTGTGGCGAGCGGTCGCCGCCGCTGGTGTCGTCGTCAGCGAGTCTCCACCCGGCACGCCACCCGAGCGCTTTCGTTTTCCGTTGCGCAATCGCATCATCGCCGCCTTGTCACGAGTGGTCGTGGTGGTCGAATCACGGGCTGCGGGAGGGTCGATGATCACCGTCGACGAGGCTCTGAAGAGAGACGTTCCGGTCATGGCCGTTCCAGGGGCGACCACCACTCGAGCCAGCGATGGGACCAACCAGTTGTTACGCGATGGCGCTCTGGTCGCGGCGTCACCGGACGACGTGCTCGCGGTCCTCGGTCTGGAAGCGACGGGAGACTCGATCGCGGTGCGCGACCTCCGGGTGACCCCTCATGGTGTCGATGCCGACGTCCTCGCAGTGTTCGGACATTCACCGCTCGATCTCGACCAGGTGGTGTCGGCATGTTCGCCGCGGAGTCTCGGTGAGGTCGCATTGAGTCTGGGTCGTCTCGAATCGTGGGGCTGGCTCCGCCACACGAGTGGTTGGTTCGAGCGAGTCACGCTGATGTCGTGACCTCGGTACTGTGAGCCCGTGTCGCGGGGTTGGTGCATCGATGAATTCGCCGCATCCTTGACCCGTTCGTCGGCCAATACCGTCTCTGCCTATCGCCGCGACGTCGCCGACTTCGAAGAGTTCGCCGACGAAGGCGATCCGGAGAGCATCGATCGCCTGCACCTGCGGCGCTATCTCGCGCATCTCGGGGCCAACGGTTACGCGAAACGGTCGATTGCCCGGAAGGCGTCGGCCCTTCGCCGTTATTTCGCGTGGGCGCGCCGAACCGGCCTCGTCACCAAGGATCCGTCGAGTGGTCTGAAGGCACCGTCGGGGGAGGGGCGTCTGCCACGAGTTCTCGACGGACGAGAGCTCCACGACATGCTCGAACCAGAAGAAGTCGCACCCGAGACTCCGCTCTGGAGGCGGCGTCGTGACGATGCGGTTCTCGAACTTCTCTACGGAAGTGGTTTGCGCGTCAGCGAACTGTGCGGCCTCGACCTCGGCGGAGTCGATGCGAGACGCGCCATCGTCACCGTGTGGGGCAAGGGCGGGAAAGAGCGACGCGTCCCGATGACGGCAGCCTCGGTCGACGCACTTCGCGTGTGGTTGACGAGCCGTCCGGAGGTCGAGGGCGATCGCTCGGGGTCGGCCGTCTTCCTCAACGGCCGCGGTGGCCGGATGGGTGCTCGGGACGTTCGCCGGGTCGTCGATGAACGGAGCCCGTCGCCGACCCATCCCCACGCACTTCGACACACCTTCGCCACCCACCTTCTCGACGGTGGGGCCGATTTGCGCATCGTCCAGGAATTGTTGGGTCACAGCGATGTGGCGACCACGCAGAGATACACGCACGTGAGCAAGGAGCGTCTACGGTCGGTGTACACATCGACGCACCCTCGTGCCTAGATCCTGCTCGCCCACATGACCGACCTTCCTGATCGAACCCGCCTGATCGAGCCAGCATGAGCGATTCAGACGAGAAGCCGTCCCGCGACACGCCGGCCATCCATCGGGCCTGGGCGCGTTGGGTCGGGTCGCGAGACACCGACGACCGCGACAATGGGGCCCGCGAGCAGCTGATCGTCCATTACTCGCCCCTCGTGAAATTCGTGGCCGGTCGAGTCGCCGCCGGATTACCGGCCGGAGTCGACACGGGCGAGCTGATCGGCACCGGAATCTTCGGCCTCATGGACGCCGTCGATCGTTTCGAACCCGAGCGTGGTTTCAAGTTCGAGACCTTCGCCGTCCCACGGATCAAGGGGGCGATCCTCGACGGACTGCGGGCCATCGACTGGGTGCCTCGCAGCGTTCGTCAACGATCACGACAGATCGAGCAGGCCATCTCGGTTCTCGGTAACGAACTGAAGCGCGCACCAGAGGACGCCGAGATCGCGACGCATCTCGGTATCGACGAAGAAGAACTTCAGAAATGGTTGAGCGCAGTGGCAGTCGCCAACGTCGGTCCGCTCGATCACCTGGTGGTCGGGGAGACCGAGCCGCGACAACTTCCGGCGTCGCCCGACCATGGCCCTGACCTCGTTCTCGAGGATCGCGAGATTCGTTCGACGATGCGAGCGCAAGTGCGCGAACTCCCAGATCGCGAACGCACGGTGATCGCTCTGTACTACGACGAAGGAATGACCCTCTCCGAAATCGGCGACGTGCTCGGCGTGACCGAGAGTCGTGTGTCGCAGATTCATTCGAAGGCGGTGTTGCTGCTCCGATCGCGCCTCACGGCCGTCGGTCTGCCGTGACGGCGGGTCTCGCGCTCACCTTCAGGAGTGCTCGCCCCGTTCGTGTCCCGGTTCGTCTCCCGGTTCGTGTCCCGATTCGTATCGTTGTGTCTGATCACCCCGGTGCCGGGGCCGGTCATCGGGCCGTACGTCGCCCCGGCGTGTTCGTTCTGCCCCGGTAACCGGGCGATCGATTTCGCGACACGCGACCTCGAACCGGTGCGGGCACCGATCGCCGGCGTCGTGCACTTCGTCGGCCTGGTCGGCGGTCGCGGGTACGTCACCGTGCGCACCGAACTCGATCTCGTCACCGTGGGTGGCCTCGACTCCTTCGAATCCGGGGTGATCAGGGGCCGGACGGTTCGTCAGGGCCAGGTGCTGGGAGTCGCCCGAGGGCCCGAAGATCCGGTGACTCTGAGTCGGCGGGCCGTGACCGACGCGGAGGTGTACCTCGATCCGACGCCGTTGCTCGGGAGGCTGGTCGGCGCTGGTCCGCGATCCCGTCTCGTCCCCGGGGACGGAACCCGTCGGCGGCCCGGTCCCCGTGCGGTCTGCCGCCTCGGCGGGTAGTGTCTCGGACGGCCCGGAAACGGGCTGGGACGAGCCGCTCGTCGGCCCGGACCGTCCATCACTGCACGTCGCTCATCTGCGGTCGTTTCCTTCGGGAGGCGCGAGAGGACGTGCCGGCAACCGCAGTACCAGGAGGAACGATCACCATGGCCATCGTGACGATGCGTCAAATGTTGGAAGCCGGAGTTCACTTCGGCCACCAGACCCGTCGCTGGAACCCCAAGATGAAGCGATTCATTTTCGGTGAGCGCCACGACATCTACATCATCGATCTCGAGCAGACACTCGATCGCATCGAAGTCGCCTACGCCTTCGTGCGCGACCTGGCGGCCAACGGCGGCGAAGTTCTGTTCATCGGCACCAAGAAGCAGGCGCAGGATCCCATCGCCTCCTTCGCCGACAAGTGCGGCATGCACTACATCAACGAGCGTTGGCTCGGTGGCATGCTCACCAACTTCGAAACCATCCACAAGCGCGTGCAGAAGATGCTCGAACTCGAGCGCAGCAAGGCATCCGGCGAGTTCGACGCCATGCCGAAGAAGGAAGCGCTGCTGAAGGATCGCGAGTTGACCAAGCTGCAGAAGAACTTGAACGGCATTCGTTCGATGACCCGCCGTCCGCAGGTCGTCTTCGTGCTCGACACCAAGAAGGAACACATCGCGGTGACCGAAGCCAACAAGCTCGGCATCCCCGTGGTGGCCGTCGTCGACACCAACGTCGACCCCGACCTCATCCAGTTCCCGATTCCGGGCAACGACGACGCGATCCGCGCCAATGAACTGATGTGCAAGGTCATCGCCGAGGCCGTCCTCGAAGGACGATTCATCGCCGGCAAGTCCGGTGGTGCGGTGGCCGAGCGTTCACCCGAGGAGCAGGCCGCATTCGCCGCCAGCCAGGCCGACGCGCGTGCGCAGGCCGCCGCTGCGCAGGCCGAGCGCGAGGCCCGTCTCGCAGCGAGCAAGGCTGCTCCGGTGTCGACCGAAAGCGCGGGTGCCTGATGTCGTTCACCGCCAAGGATGTGCAGGCCCTGCGTCAGTCGTCGGGTGCCGGAATGATGGATTGCAAGAAGGCCCTCGAAGCCAATGACGGCGACATGGAAGCCGCCAAGCAGTGGCTGCGCGAAAAGGGTCTGGCCGCGTTGGCCAAGCGTGACGATCGCGAGAACACCCAGGGTGTCGTCGCGCTCGTCGTGAAGGGCAACGTCGGAGCGATCGTCAAGCTGAAGTGCGAGACCGACTTCGTCGC
>VFQT010001028.1_pt1 | contig 36621 bp, 29 predicted proteins | sample 3512381 | NCBI WGS metagenome assembly VFQT01 (sample SAMN10412376, study PRJNA504923) | tailings metagenome | isolation source: Relicate 2 Philex TSF3 active mining site | place: Philippines: Tuba, Benguet | collected 2017-08-29 | reverse complement strand
GGGACAGGTGAGAAGGGCAGGGGAATTTCAATTTGAGCAAAAAGCGCGATCAGCCATGAGCCAAGTAACACAAGGGTGATATTGCGCACGGTCTCTGAAACATTTGGGAAGGTACGGTTGTAAATTGTTGGGGCAAGGGTGGTCATATAAAATCTATCTCCTAAGTGGAATGTCAATATCTATAACACAAAAATACGCGTGAAGATTTGGAAGGGGATTAATGTCATTCCTTTTGCGGTGTAAGACGACATGCCTTCTTTATGAGTTTGGGGTGTGGCGCTTTACAGGCGCAGTCAAACAATGGACAGCGCCGTAGCCATCCACAAGCTTGGTCAACTCGGCGTATTTGACCGTGAATCCGCGTTTCTCTAATTCAGCATTGACGCGAGGATTGGAGGATAGAGCTGCAATGACTTTCTTATTGCCAAGGTTCAATAGATTTGTGGCGAAATTCTTTTGTTCTGCTTCGTCCACTTCGAAGATCTCAACAGCGATCATCTTCAGAAATTCGCGGAAGGTTCCCAGACGTTCGGTAAGGATGCGTCCCTTCTCCTGCCACACACGGACCGCTTCACGGTTGTCCAGTTCGGTGGTGTACGCCATTGCCAGATCCTGCGTAAGCGGAATCCAGAACATGTCCAGATGCATCACCTGCATGTGTTCGCTGGTGGGGCTGATGAAGAAATTACTTTCTTCTTCATGTTGACGGTTGACGACGGCAATGAGTTCGATGCGGTGTTCTTTCAGCGATTTCCCGATCTGACGGCAGACTTCTTTGACCGCATTCATGCTCGTCCGCGCACCAACACCGATAAAACAGCAGCCTTTGAACATGGCAACGTCGCCGCCTTCGATCGTCCCCTCGTGGATGTTCGCCAAGGCAGAGCCGTATCCCATATGATAAAGGGCATCTTTGAAAATGCGCACTTCGGGTTTGCGGATATTCCAACGCAGAGAAGAGAGGATGATGCGGTTTGTAAGGGCTTGCGATTGGTCGCGCCCGTAAAAGATGTTTGCCATGGGCCACGGCTTGGAGAGACTGAGCAGATAATTCAGGCGCAGCGCACCTTGTTCGCCGTAGTGTGCAATATCTTCTTCGAGTACGATGTTGATATCGCGTTTGACTTCGTTATACACGTCAATGGGGGAGATGCCGGTCAGACCGTCTTTGGTGAGGTCGTTTTGTTTGGCGTGGCGGTATTGCTCAAAGGTAGAGTCCGCTTTGTAGTGTAGAGCCAGTTTCAGGTCATGGATGGAGGCGGGCAGTTCGGGAATTTCTCTCGCTTGCAAAAGTTCGGCAATGGCATCTTTTGCGCGAATCACCTTGATCCCTTCGCATTGGATCAAAGCAGACATGGAAACGAATTCGCTGCGAGCTTTGGGAACCTCGTAATAACTACGAAATAAACTGCGTGATTGTGGGAGCAGTTGACCGAGCAAAGCCTCAATGCCAGGCTCGCCCCAAACCATAACTTCTTCTAAAGGGTGGGTCTCGTCAAGGATCATACTAACCTTCTTATTTATAAAAACAGACTAAACCCTTGAAGATTTAGTCTGTTGATTTATTTTTTCTTTTACATTACTTCAGGCGCTTGAATGTCGAGCAGGCGGAGTGCATTGGCAATGGCTTGTTTTGCTGCCAACACCAATCGCAAGCGGGCATTTTTCACATTTTCATCTTCTGTCTGCAAGACAGGCACCGCATGGTAGAACGAGTGGAAAGCATTCGCCAGATCGTAGGCATAAGTTGCCATGATGAGCGGACGATACTCCTCCGCCGATTGCTGAACCTTTTGTGGGAACTGCGACATTTGCTCGATCAACTCGATCTCTTGTTTGGCAAGTTCGTAATCAAAAGATGCAGCAGACTTAAAATTGCCGGCTTTCTTCAAAATAGAACTGGCGCGAACATGTGCATTCTGAATGTACGGACCCGTGCGACCATCGAACGAAAGGGCTTCGTTGATATCAAAGACGATGTCTTTGTTGTTATCTACAGAGAGCATCGAGTAGACCAAAGCACCCAAGCCGATCTGCGCAGCGATCTTCTCACGTTCTTCGGGCGCGATCGTTACACTCTTTTCAGCTTCAACCGAAAGCACACGCTTCACAGCTTCGTCATACACTTCCTTGAACAACACTACGCGACCCTTACGCGAAGACATGGCGCCTTCGGGCAGGCTCACGAAACCATAACCGAGGTGGTAACACTTCTCCGATTGCGGGAAGCCCCACAACTTGAGGATAGCGAACGCCTGCTGCAAGTGCAGCGCCTGGCGCGAGTCCACCACGTAGATCGAGCGGTCCACATGATATTGTTCAAACTTTACTTTGGCTAACGCCAGATCTTTGGTCAGATACAACGTCGTACCGTCATTTCGCAAAATAACATTTGTGCGGTACTTCTCTTTGGTCAGCCCAAGTTTCTCGTCGATCTTGACGATCACTGCGCCGCCGTTCGGGCGTTCATCGTCCGCGATATTCTTGGCGATCAACTCTTCCACGATCGCCTTCGAGGGTTCATCCACGTCAGATTCGTAGAACCACACATCCATTTTCACATCGAGCATGTGCAGCACTTCGCGCAGTTCTTCCAAACTCCACTCGCGGGTCACGCGCCATAAATCACGCACGTATTCATCGCCCGCATCCCACTTGCGATACATCTCACGTCGTTCGATTTCGTAAGTTTCTCGTTGAGCGGTCTGTTCGGGCGTTTCATTTTCTTTCTTTTCCAACAACTGATTGGCTTCCACGTACAACTTCAAGAGCCACTGTCCGCGCTCGTGTACGCCTGCGGGTTCCTGCCCCTTGTAAAGTTTGTCGTAGATCCACATCACCGTGATAACACCAAGACCGAGGTCACCGGGATACGAGGCGCGGATGGTCTTGTAACCTGCAAACTGAACCAGCCTTGCAAGTACTTCACCCAAGATCGTATTGCGCGCGTGTCCAATGTGGAAGGAATGATGGGTGTTCGGTTGGGCATACTCAACCATGACCGTTTCGGTCTTCGTTGCACCTTTACCAAAGTCTGCACCGTGGGTGAGCACTTCTTCGACCACGCGTTGGGCGTATTCAGATGTCTTGAAGTAGATATTGAGATAGCCCTTCACCGCTTCAATGTGACTGATACCCGCCACGCTTCCTAATTGACCTTTGACCTGCTCGGCGATTTCCTGAGCCTTTTGCGGCACCGGAACCTTGTTCCCTTTGCCGAGTTTTGCTTCGTTGGCTGCGGTCTGAAAAAAGGATGTAGCAAATCCCCATTCACCCGAGAAGGGGATAGGCTGCCACTTCAACTCCGCCAGGGCAATGTCGTTTGCGGTGCAGTATTCTTTGATCTTGTTCTCGATGAGTTGTTGTTCTTTTTGAAACATATGTTTTCTCGATTATATCTGTAGGTCACGCTTTATGAGTGACCTACGAATAATTTTCTAAAAGCGTCTGGAGGATTTTTCAATCGTTCGATGACTTTTTCAGCACATTCTTCGGTGGTTAGTTTGGATGTATCCAATTCGAGGTCATATTGCGCAAATTTGTGAATGACCTCATATTGCATTTTGGCTTGACCCAGGGTACGGTCTTTGCGGTCTCGTTCTCGTTGTTCCAACACCTCGAGCGGACAAGTCAAACCAATGACATAGGCATTCATGCCAGCGAAAAGTTCGGCACATTCATCCACCCAGGCTTTTTCAACGAAGACATGGTCAGCTAGAACATTGTTCCCGCGCAAGGCTACTGCAGCAATGGCGTGATGCATGCCTGAGAACAGCGACCAGCCCACAGGTCCAGATTGAACCGCTTTTCCGAGGACATCATCCCATAGTGGACGGTCAAGATAGCGTCCTGGAAGCATCCAAATGAATTTGTCGATGCCCATGTCCAGGTAGGGTTCGGGTAATTTCTTCTGCAAGAGTTTCAGCAGGGAGGTTTTGCCAGATGAGGATGTGCCGTTAATGAAGATGATTGTGGACATATAATACCCATGAGGGTATAACAAAAACGGGAGTCTTGCGACTCCCGCTGCTGTTCGAGTGCTTGTTACGCGCTCTTTTTGGTCAACGCTGCAAGGGCTTTCATCAAGCGGCTCTTGCGGCGCGCGACTGTGTTCTTGTGGATCACACCTTTTTCAGCTGCCTTGTCCAAGGCGCTGATGGCTTGCATCACCGCTTGCTTGGTTTCAGGGGTCTCGCTGGAAAGGACTTTGCGCGCAGCGTTATCGGCAGTGCGGGCGGCGCCACGGACATTGCGGTTACGCAGGCGGCGCTTCTCGTTCTGACGATTGCGTTTGATTTGTGACTGAATGTTAGCCAAGGTCTTCCTCCAAAAAATTCTTGCCTTACTTTACGACGGCGACATATTTTACATGGCGGGGGCGTATTTGTCCAGTAAATTGAAAAGAAAACCGCGGGCAATATGCCCGCGGTTTTTTGCTTATGGAGTTGCTGTTGCAGGTGCTGCGTTGATGGGGGTGGAAGTTCCAGTCGGCAGGAAGGTGCCAGGACCCGGTGTGATGGGGGTACTGGTCGGTGGGCGGGTAGCGGTAGGTGTGACCAGATTTACAGGGATCTGCAAGACCTGTCCAACAAACAAGTTGTTCGGGTTGTCGATGTTGTTCTCTTCGATGATGGCATCGATGGTGCTGTTGAACTTGTCAGCGATAGCGCCCAGCGAGTCACCGGATGCGACAACATATTCCAACTTGGTTCCGCGAGGCAGGTTGGGTGGAATCGGAGTGGCTGTCGGCAATTGCATATCCGGGTTGGGCAGCAAAATGACCTGTCCAGGAATCACGATCTGGGTGGTTGGGTCAATGCCGGTGGGAGCCTGATTGGCATCTTCTGGAACCACATAAGGGTTCAGGAGAATGATGAGCGGAATGGCATCATCACCAAGTGCGAATTTTTCCGCGATCACAGCCAGTGAGTCACCATCTTGAACAGTATAGGTAAATGGCGCAGAGAACGTTGGCGTAGACGTTATCGTAGGCGAAGGAGTCACTGTGGAAGTGGAAGTGGGAGTATTGGTGTTGGTAGGCGTGAAGGTTAATGTTGGAGTGGGGGTTTCGGTTGCCAGCAATAAGTTGATCGGTTTTCCGGGGAGAGTCATCCAATAGATTAATAGTGCAAGACCTCCCACCAATAGGACGCCAGCAATGATCGCGATCGTATTCTGCCTGCCGCGATTGCGTTTGCGGAAGGAGCCGATCGTGCCAGCAGGGGAGGATGTCGGAGGTTTGATATTCATTGATTTATTCCTTTTTCACTGCCACCTTGATGTATTTTCCAGCCGTAGCAGTGCAAAATAATTCTACCTGAAAAAAAGAAATTACGTATGAAAGGGGGGAAAACAGGTATACAAAAAACAGGTAAACCAGTGAATAAACCCTTGTTTACCTGTTTTTTGTAATTTTTTTACCTGTTCATGTGCTCTTTTAGGTATTTCCCTGTGTATGAACTCTTAACCTTCATCACTTGTTCAGGAGTACCTTCAGCGATCAGTTCCCCGCCGCGGTGACCACCTTCAGGACCCAAGTCTATGAGCCAATCTGCTACTTTAATAATATCGAGATTGTGCTCAATGATAAGAACGGAGTTTCCGGTATCAACAAGCCGCTGCATTACTTCGATCAATTTGTGCACATCAGCTGCATGCAAGCCTACGGAAGGCTCATCCAGGACGTAAAGCGTGCGTCCCGTTGCACGGCGTGAGAGTTCTTTCGAGAGTTTAACTCGCTGGGCTTCACCACCCGAGAGGGTGGTCGCGGGTTGACCCACACGCACATAGCCCAAGCCGACTTCCTGCAATAATTTCAACTTGTTCTGCATTTGCGGATAATTCTTGAATTCTTCAAGCGCATGATCCACGGTCATATCCAGCACATCGGCAATGGAATACTTATCGCGGAACATTACTTGCAAGGTTTCGCGGTTGAAGCGCTTGCCATGACAAACATCACAAGGCACGTATACATCCGGCAGGAACTGCATTTCGATGCGTAACTCGCCCTGTCCCTGACAGGCTTCGCAGCGTCCGCCATGTACATTGAAAGAGAAGCGTCCCGGTTTGTAACCGCGCACTTTCGACTCAGGCAGTTCGGCGAATAGTTTACGAATTTCATCGAACAAGCCGGTATACGTGCCGGGGTTCGAACGCGGCGTGCGCCCGATGGGCGATTGGTCGATGTTGATGATCTTGTCGAGGTGCTCAATGCCTTCGATGGTTTCATGTTCGCCAGATTGTGTCCGCGCGCCCATGAGTTTGGCAGCAAGTTCGTTGTATAAGATGTCGCTCATCAACGTGGATTTGCCCGAGCCAGAAACGCCCGTGATACAAACCAACTTCCCAAGCGGGATGGTGACATCGAGGTTTTTAAGATTGTTCGCGGTCGCTTTCAATATCTTGAGCGACTTGCCATTTCCATCGCGCCTCTTTTTCGGGACCTCAACCTGTTTCCGCCCCGAGAGATATTGTCCAGTCAGTGACTTTGGGTGCGCCAGGATCTGCTTGGGAGTGCCCTCTGCAATGATCTGTCCGCCGTGCTCACCTGCGGCTGGACCAAGGTCGATGACCCAATCCGATTCCAGGATGGTCTCGTCATCGTGTTCAACCACCAGAACCGTATTGCCGAGGTCGCGCAATCCTTTAAGCGTTTCCAAAAGGCGGGAGTTGTCACGCGGATGCAAACCAATGGAAGGCTCATCCAAAACGTAGAGCACACCCACAAGGCGCGACCCAACCTGCGTTGCAAGGCGGATGCGTTGAGCTTCTCCACCCGAGAGTGTGACCGCTGAACGATTCAACGTCAAATAATCCAACCCCACATTGACAAGGAAGTTCAAGCGTTCATGGATTTCTCTGATGACACGTTCGGCAATGGCTTTCTGTTTGTTGGTTAGAGGAGAATTCTTGCCCGCGATCTTTTTTACCCAATCCAGAGTTTGTAAAACGGGCCACGAATTCGCTTCAACGATGTTGACATCGTCCACGGTGACGGCGAGTGCAGCGGGGTTGAGACGCTTGCCAGAACATGATGGGCACGGGCGGTCGGACATATATTCCGATATTTTTTCGCGGATATATTCCGAGTTTGTCTCTTTGTAACGGCGTTCGAGATTTGTGATGACACCCTCGAATGCGCGGCTGAACTTGACTTCGAAGCCGCTTGAGTTGGTATATTTCATCGGAAGTTGTTTGTCACCAGTACCGTAAAGGATGACGCGCTGTTGTTCGTCAGTAAGTTCTTTAAATGGCGCATCGAGGTCGATCTTGTAATGCTTGGCAGCGGTGACGAGAGTGCTCCAGTAATAGCCGCCTTCTTCGCGGGGACCCCACTCCATGCTGGCGATCGCGCCATCGTTCAGCGATACGCTATCGTCGGGGATGATGCGAGCAGGGTCGATCTCCAGCTTTGAACCAAGTCCCTGGCAATCAGGGCAAGCGCCTTGAGGTGTGTTGAAGGAAAAGGTACGAGGTTCAATTTCTGGCACGGTCGAGCCGTGTTCGGGGCAGGCGAGATGCTCAGAGTAGGCGATGTCTTCCTTTTTATCCACAAGGTTGACGGTGATGTATCCCTCGCCGAATTTGAGCGCGGTTTCAATGGAGTCGGTTAGACGGGTGAGAGCTGCTTTCTTATCTTCTTTCGAACCTTCCTGCGAAATGACGAGGCGGTCAACGACCGCTTCGATCGTATGTTGTTTATAGCGATCAAGTTCGATTTCGTCATCAAGGGAATGGACGCTACCATCTACACGAGCACGGGTGAAACCCGCTTTACGAATTTCCTCAAAGACAGCTTGATAGGTGCCTTTACGTCCGCGCACAAGCGGGGCAAGGATAAGAATGCGAGTGCCTTCGGGCAGGTTGGCGATCTTATCCACGATCTCTTGTGCAGATTGCTTGGAAACTTCACGTCCGCAGACCGGGCAGTGCGGAATACCCGCACGTGCAAAGAGCAGACGCATGTAATCATAGATCTCGGTCACAGTGCCGACGGTGGAACGCGGGTTATGGCTGGTGGATTTCTGGTCAATGGAAACGGCAGGGGAGAGCCCTTCGATGTAGTCCACGTCGGGTTTGTCCATTTGTCCGATGAACTGACGCGCATATGCTGAAAGCGACTCGACATACCGTCTTTGTCCTTCGGCGAAGATGGTATCGAACGCCAGCGATGACTTCCCAGAGCCCGAAAGCCCAGTGATGACAACGAATTTGTCGCGTGGAATTTCCACGGTGATATTTTTCAAATTATGGACGCGTGCGCCCACGACACGGATTTTGTTGGAAGACATGAGACTCCTGTTTGGAGAAATAATTATAGCACGCGCGTTCTATTAATAGAATTAAAGTTTAGCCAAAACTGACAAATGATTATACCTAGACAAGAGCCTAATTGCTAATCCTAAATAGAGCGTACGGAATGCTGGGTTAGATTTTTTACTTGAGAGTTCAAAGTTATCTGTAGACTTTATTCTAGGTGCATTTATGAATGGACATACAACAATAGAAAATGAATATAAAAAGCCTCCATTGTCAATGGAGGCTTGAATGATTTAATGTTGTGTGAGTTTAAGGCTTGATCTCGCAAAGAGCTGGGAATTTTTGGCAAATATTTCCAACAGATATGGTAATTCCTGGTTTTGAAGATGGTTGTAATTCTTCCTCTTCTGCTTCAACAACACCTGTAACAGGGCAGCCCAAAGGTTCGTAACCGGTTGCTTTAAACCCAACTGGGACTCGGCAAGAATTATCAACCCCAGCAAGGTTCTTGATTGGGTATTGACCGCTTTCCTTATCCGGGGATCCAGCTGCTTCTACAGTTGTAGTATCGTGTAAATTGAATTTGGTGGTTTCAAATGGGGTAGCACTCGCCCAGACAGACCACATAAAAGTAGGGGTGGAGGGGAAAATTACCTTGTTGAATGCAATCTGAATGGCAGGAGTCTCACCGTTCACAAATCTTGACCATCCCAGATCAGGGTTTGCACCTTTGCCACTATCGAACATTAGCTTTTCGTAACCATTTCCGGTGTAATTTGCGTCGCCAAGTTCAACATTGTCACCACCAATATCGCCATTATCATCTGCAAATATTTGGACGCCGTTTGTACTCCACTCAGTACCAAAGGATGGATTGGCAACGATCAGTAACTCACCACGCCCATCAACATTACCGTCTAACTCTATTGCGTAATATCCCGTTGGAGCCTGACCTGCTGTAGCAAGCCCGCCCAGGTTCAAAGTCACGTAATAGAAATTATCATCTTCACCGATCGAAAAGTTAACGATATCAATCTCAGGTAAATAGCTACCCATCCCAACAGTAAATGGGCGTTCATAGCGGTTCTTGCTAAGATCATCTCCAAAGTTTACGTCAAAGGTTTCGTTCGAATTAATCTCATCATTATCAGATGCATTACCAATGGTCTGTGCAGGTTCAGACGGAATGGTTGTGTGAACAATAGGTTCTTCAGTTGCAGGAACTTCAGGGGTAACTACTTCTGTCTCTGAAACAGCTTCTGTAGGGGTTTCGGGGCTCCCAATGTTACAAGCGGATAGTGCTAAAACCATTAATATTGCAATAACTTTAGAAAAACTGGATTTCATGATCTCTCCTGTAATAAATATATATTTTTAAGAACGGTTGAAATATTATTTTGATTTAGACGGGTTGAAAATCACCCTTTTGTGGCATGACTATAGTATCTATGTAACTAAAAGATTGGAGGGATTGACAGTATTTTTAAATTTGAGTAGCGCAGATGTCTTTCTCGTTCCCATTTGCACAATTTTGGTCATGTTATACTGGGTGAAACTTCTAAAACCCGGTGGTGTTATAAAAGCAAATTCCACCGGTAAGGTTTCTCACTTGTCGGAATTGGAATATCGTGAAGAAGATGTGTTGATGCGTGCTTCACAAGGCGACCGGGATGCATTTGGTCAGCTTTATGAACGTTACGCGGAGCGTATCTTCAACTATGTGTACTATCGCACAGGGAATCAGCACGATGCTGAGGATCTGACCGCGCGTGTTTTCCAGCGGGCGATGAATCACATTCGGAATTACACCGATCGGGGCGTACCATTTTCGGCGTGGTTGTACCGTATTGCACACAACCTGGTTGCCAACTGGCACCGTGACCGCAGCCGAAAACAGGAGATCCCACTCGATGATCTGCCTATTCTGCCGACCAAAGGCGACCATCCCGAAAGGAATTTGGTCCGCTCACAGGAGCAGGATTCATTGTTAAAAATGATACGCAAGCTTCCGCCCGAAAGGCAGAATTTGCTTATTTTGAAATTTGTTGAAAACATGTCCAACGCTGAGATTGGCAAGATCATGGGTAGAAGCGAAGGAGCTGTGAAGAGCCTGTACCACCGGACTCTTCTGGCGCTTCGAGACCAACTGGAAGATCAAAATCTTAATCTTGAAGGAGAGTAAACCATGTTAAGAATTGTGACAGACGGCGCAGTGGACCTTCCAACCGAGTGGTATAAGGAATACGATATCCAACGTATTCCGATCAATGTGCATTTTGGTGAAGAAAAAACCTTCATTCAGGATGTAGAGTTGGATCAGGACGGTTTTTATAAACTTGTGGCTGGCAAAACCCTTCCACATCCAAAAACTTCGCAACCCTCACCCCACCAATTTGTGGAATTCTATAAGAAGATCGCGCAACCGGGCGATACGATCCTTTCCATTCACATCACCAGTAAACTCTCTGGGACATATGCTTCCAGCGTTTCTGCTGCAGAAGAGTTGAAAGGTACATTTAATGTCGTGCCGGTGGATACCTTGTGCGGAACGATGGGCACTGCTTTTATGTGCCGCGCTGCCCGCCAGATGGAACGTGCCGGCAAGAGTGTTGATGAGATCGTTAAGTTCATTGAAGGCGTGCGTAGCAAGACCCATGTGGTTCTCACTCTCGACACCCTTGAATATGCCCGCCGGAGCGGTCGTGTAGGTACGCTCTCCGCGGCATTAGCTTCGGTCTTGAATGTCAAACCCATCGCCATGCTAAAAGACGGCATTGTGGATATGGTGGACCGTGTCCGCACCCGTAAAGCAGCCATTGAGCGTGTGTTGGACCTCGCAAAAGAGAATGTTGGCGATGCTCCGGTTCACGTTGGTGTTGTGCATGCTCGTGATGAAGAAACCGCCAAATCATTGTTGGATGAGGCAAAGAAACGCTTGAATGTAAAAGAAAGTTTCTTGACCGATCTCTCCATTTCACTCGTTATCAACTTTGGACCTGGCACAGTCGGAATTGTGTTGTATCCAGCCGAATAAGAATCAAAGAATATGAACGTGAACCAGACTTCCACTTCTCAAGATACTGAATTGCAATCCCTCGAGTCGCATCTTTCGCGGACCTTGAAACGGGTACCGCCTCCGAGCGGCTTGGTCGAACGCCTGCGCGGACGAGTCCAAATGCCAAGTCGTTCCGAAATCCAACTGCGGTTTAGCGATTGGCGTAAATTGTTCTTTGTATTCGGTGGTGTGATGTCTGGTATGTTGTTGCTGGTGACTCTGGCGCGCGCGTTCTATTACCTTGTTGGACGCCGAAACGTGATGTAAGTTCAAGAAAACATATCAGCCCCTAAAGGACATCTCCTTTAGGGGCTTTTGATTCGGCAGGATCGCAGAAAAGGTATCTTAATTTTTCAACAACCAATCACACAGGACCTTGGCTTCTGCCACCAGATCGGCATCGACGGGGAGTTTGAATTCTTCGGTGACGCGTAAGGTCAAATGGGTAGCAACCAATTTCAGGTCTGAGGGGAGAGGCGTTTCTTCTTTGATGAAGTTAAGCAGATCATGGGCGGAGCGGCTTGGGAGGGGAGTCCCTTTGCGGGTGAGATAATCCCGAATAGCAATACCAGCGGCACGGCGCGCACAAACCCGGGCTTGACCTTCGTTGTTGTTTGCCCTGGCACGCTGGGCAGCTTCAAATTCTCTTTGGATTTCCAGTTCTAGATTGTTCATAGATGGGATTATAAAATAAGGCGGGAGTATAATTCGTAAAATTTTCAGGAGGCTGCAATGAAGCTTAAGTGGTTTCAAGTTTTTGCGCTGATCGCCATTTTGAGCATGGTGGTGAGCGCTTGTGGTGGGGTGGAGCCGATCGGTGGTGAGACAGTAGACACTGATACAGATGCTACTCAACCTGCGATGGAAGTTATCCCTGAAGGGGATGGACCCACAGTGGTGACAGGAAGTGTGGAATACACAGATCTGTTCTTTACAATGGGTGTTTCTGAACCCATCATCATTTTGGAAGATCAGGGTGGTTTTGTTACACGTGACCGTAAGTTTCTTATTCCGGTCGAATCACAGGTAATGGGACAGATCACATCAGATTTCTATACGTCTCCATTCACATATAGTTTGACCTTGCCTGCCCAACCCAAAGGCACGTTAAATGATGTTGATCACGATGGGCAGCAGGATGCAGGCGTGATGATCTTTGCCGTCGCCTATTGGACGAATACCTGGGGCGACCCATATCTTGAACGCCGCGATCAGGGTGGTGGTGGTTGGTCGAGCGCATATGCTTCAACCCGCGTCACTGATGCAAGCGATGCATTCCTTGAAGTGTATGGTGGACAATATTTGGTTTTCGCTCCAGATGAGAACCAACAATTCCCTTCAGATTTTGGCGCGGATGAAAAATTGTTCACGGATGACGATCCGCTTATGAGTTTACCTGCGGGTTGGTCTATGATCGATATGGATCAATCTCCGTTCGCGATTGACCGCTCGGAAAACCCAACCCTTAATCTGTATGAACCGGAAAGTTCTGCGCTCGATGATTTCTCACAGATGACATACACTGAAGCCTTTGATGCCATGCTGGAGAAGTTCCGCAAGGAATACGCTTATACAGAGTTCAAAGATATTGACTGGGATGCCCGCGAGAAGGAATTCCGTCCGCGCTTTGAAGAGGCGGAAAAAGCTGGCGATGCCCATGCTTTTGCTTTGGCTTTGCGTGATTTCGTTTGGTCGATCCCCGACACCCATGTTGGCATGGATACTTCTGCGTTGAACGATGATTTCTCTGCAGATATTGCTGGTGGTATTGGACTGGCGTTGGGCGAAACCAGCGACGGCAAGATCGTTGCACGGTATGTCACACCGGGCGGTCCTGCAGAGCAGGCTGGACTTGAATTTGGGGCTGAGATCATAGCAATCGATGGAACGCCGATCGAAGATGTCGTTTCGGCTGTTGTTCCTTGGTCTTCACCGTTTAGCAACCCGGAAGTGAAGCGTTTACAACAATTGCGTTATGCCACCCGTTTCCGCGCTGAAAAGGGACAGGTCGATGTGACTTTTGTGAACCAAGGTGGAGCGGAACAGACTGCGACATTGGCAGTGGTTGCAGAACGTGATAGTTTCAGCGTCACTTCATTTGCCTTTGGTCAGCCTCAAACATCCCTGCCTGTGGAGTTCAAGATCTTACCCAGCGGATATGGTTATATCAAGATCAGCAGTTTTTCAGATAATCAAGTTCTGATGATCCAGGCTTGGGAATATGCGTTGGATTATTTCAACCAGAACGAAGTTCCTGGTGTGATCCTGGACATGCGAAATAACAGCGGCGGCAGTGGCTGGTTGGCAGACCAGATGGCAGCATATTTCTTCACAGAAGAAGTAGTTGCAGGTACAGGTTCCTTCTATGATGATGTAACTGGTGATTTTTACATGGATCCCGCCAGTGAAGCAGTCATGATCCCACCGCGTGAAGCCTTGCAATACACAGGTCCAGTCGTAGTGATGGTTGGACCGGCATGTGTTAGCGCATGTGAGTTCTTCTCCTACAATATGACGATCAATGACCGTGCCATCATCGTGGGGCAATATCCCACCTCTGGAGCAGGCGGTGGTGTGGAAGCCTTCATGATGCCGGAAAACACCTACATGCAGATGACCGTATCCCGCCAGATGGATGCGGAAGGAAACATTCACATCGAAGGTGGTGGTGTTGCGCCGGATGTGCGCGTGCCTGTGACGGTTGAATCTTTCCAACGCCAATTAGCGGGTGATGACGTAATCCTTGAGGCTGCAGAAAAAGTGATCAGTCAGCCGAAAGGTGCAGGCGTCACACCATCTGCATCACCGAAGATCGCTACACCTGCAGACGCAGAGTCCGCTTTTTCATCGGGTGCATCTTTTGTTGAAGATAAGAAGCGCGAAGAATATACAGATGCTGAGCTTTCAACTCCAGGCGTGTTGACCTATACCGTCCCATTGGCAAATTCTGAGACGTTGATCTGGGCATATTACTGGTGTACCACCACCAAAGAAATTCTCGACCAGAACTTCAGCCAGATCGATGTTCAATTCGAACTGAATGGGGAAGTGGTCCCGCTCGACCAGTTCGCCGTCCTTGACCTGCCCTCTGGTGGAAATCAGTGCCGCATCATCTACACGGCTCTTTCCGAGTGGACGTCTGGTGAGCACCACCTGATCACAACCACAACATTCAAGACTCCCATCAATGATGGAATGGGTGATTACCAGGCTGGTGAGTACATTTCTGAATATTCAGTGTTTGTGCCATAGTCTCTAAGATGAGGCAAATTAAGTTTGGAGTGTTTATTTCTGTGAAACGAAAAACCGCGACATCCATGAAAAGATCATTGCTTAGCTTTCTACCTGCCATGCTGGTCGTGGCATGTATGGCGCAACCGGCAGCGTCCCCGACTCCTTCTGTTAATGAACAGAGCTTTATTTCCACTGCGGTTGAAATGACGGTCAAGGCAGAAAAAAACGCTTCTTCACAAAACACTCCCACTGTTGAAGCATTGTTCTCCCCAACACCAACTCTTGTTGTGCCGGTCGTCACTGTTACAGAGCTCACATTGACCCTAACTCCCACCATCGAGCCAACTAAGGTCGCCACCACACAGGGACCTTGCGATAAGATTTTGAAGGTTTCTGATGCAGGTCCGCTTTCGAATGTCCGCTTCAAGAATCAAACGGGTGGGCAGATCCGATTGGGTGTCTTCCTATGGCAGGCAAATACATATGGTGAGTGTGGGTACCTTCCAAACAATCCGATTGCCATTGGCAAGGATCAAAGTTATGTTGTCCGTTTACCCGAAGGCTCTTACTTTGCCTGGGCGTGGATCACTTTCAAGAATGATGATACTTCCTCCACGAACGGTAACTTTATCAACAATGCCAGTAATGGAACCGGCACCATGGATGTGATCATCAAAAAGACTGGTATCTCTGGATGACGTGATCTACTTATGAACAAAAAAGACACCGAGAAATCGGTGTCTTTTTATTTTGATGATTTGAATACTGTTCTTTTTAACGCTTGCCTACTCGACGAACCGATATTTGATCAACGCCCAAACCGCTTCGAAAGCGTCGTGAAGCTTGATTTTCTTGCCTTGCGAATAATCACGCGGATTGAATGTGATCGGCACTTCAAAGATGCGGTAGTTGCGCTTGAGGATCTTGGCGGTAAATTCTGGCTCGAAGTTGAAACTATTCGCGCGGATGGTCATCCCTTGAATAACTTCTTTGCGGAAGACCTTATAACCGGTTTCCATATCTGTCAGAATGGTATTGTAGAGGATGTTCGTCATCAAGGTCAGCGATTTGTTCGCCACCATGTGCCAGAACATGGTCACACGGTGAGCCCTACCGAGGAAGCGCGAGCCGTACACAACATCCGCAACGCCTTCTTCGAGGGGCTTGAGCAGTTCCGGGTAGTCACGCGGATCGTACTCAAGATCAGCGTCCTGGATCAGCAAAATATCACCCTGGGCAGCGAACATTCCCGTACGAACAGCAGCGCCTTTGCCCTGATTCTTCTCATGCAGAATGATGTGCAGATCTTTTTGACCTTCGAGCTTTTTCAGGATGTCACGAGTGCCATCCTTCGAGCCGTCGTCCACAAGCACAATCTCATGGACCAAATTGGTAGCACGGACGCGTTGAATGATCGTCTCAATGCTTTCAACTTCATTATAAACAGGGATTATGACTGAGAGTTTCATAGCGGCTGGATTATAAACGAAAAGAAGTATAATCAGGTTTACACGTTCGAAATTCTTTTGCTCGGGATACGGTGACCAATATGGTAGTAAAGCAAACAGGACAAATTCCCACAGCTTCCTCCGGCGGGTTTACCCCTCCTCAAATCAACAGCCTTGAAGACACGGGGCTTTCCACCCTTTGGCTTCAAGACCTTATTTTAAAGGTACTTTATTTTCGCGGTTACTTATCCGGCAGCAAGATCTCCGATGAGATTACCTTGCCATTTGCCGGCGTGACTGATCAATTGCTCTCTTCTCTTAAACAGGAAAAATTGATCGAAGTAAAATCCTCCCAGGGCGGTTTGGGTGAAGGTTCTTATACCTATGGCATCACCAGCGCTGGCATTGTACGCGCGCGTGAAGCGTTGGAACGCAGCCAATATGCAGGTCCGGCTCCTGTTCCGTTCGAGGTGTATAACGAATCGATCCGTAAACAGAAGACCGGGCGTGTCACCGTTACCACCCGCACCATGCGTCAGATCCTATCGCAGTTGATCATCTCTGAGACAACTTTTCAACGTTTGGGTCCGGCTTTGAATTCCGGCACATCTATCTTTATGTACGGACCGCCTGGAAATGGTAAGACCAGTATTGCGCGTGCCTTTGGTAATCTGGTTCTCAGTCAGACCATGTACATTCCATATGCATTGTATTTGGATGGACAAGTCATTAAGGTCTATGATGCGGTCAGCCACACCCTCGCTCCTGATAATGATGTGACTGCAAACCCAACTGGTTCCTTGCGTTCAAGTACTCGCCGCGACCCTCGCTGGGTAAAAATTCGCAGACCCTTCATTGTGGTGGGCGGTGAGTTGACCCTTGAAGGTCTCGACCTTGTGTTTGATGACACCACAAAATTTTACGAAGCACCGTTCCAGGTGAAAGCCAATGGCGGCATTCTGCTTATCGATGACTTCGGACGTCAACAGGTTCGCCCTCGCGATCTGCTTAACCGCTGGATCGTTCCACTCGAAAACCGCGTGGACTTCCTGCGCCTCCACACGGGACGCAAAGTGGAAGTGCCCTTTGATGTTTTGATCGTCTTCTCGACCAATCTGCCGCCCAAAGACCTGGTGGATGAAGCCTTTCTCCGCCGTCTGCGTCACAAGATCGAGATCGGTGATCCATCCTTCGAAGAATATCGCGAGATATTCAAACGCGTTGCGCAAGATAAGCGCGTTGAATACAACGATCAGGGTCTGGCGTATCTTTTGCAGGAATGGTATATCAAACGCAACCGCAAATTGCGCGCCTCACACCCCCGCGATCTCTGCGATCAGATTCTCGACATTTCATCTTACATGGCAGTTCCGCCCACCATGTCGCGTGACATGCTTGACCGTGCTGCCAAAGCCTATTTCGTGGATATTTAACGTACCGTCTCATCCCTGACCTTGAACCTGCCTCATATGCTTGAAACTTTTCCCCGCCCCATCCTACTTGCCCATCGCGGCGACCTTGCCCATGCACCGGAGAACACTCTCCCATCGTTCTCTCAAGCCATACAAAAAGGCGCCGATGGCGTCGAACTCGATGCCAAACTAACCGTTGATGGTCATGTGATCGTCATTCATGATGAGACAGTTGATCGAACCACGAATGGCAACGGGAAGGTGGCTGGTTTCACCCTCGATTCCATCCGCAAGTTGGACGCGGGTTCCTGGTTCGATACAAAATTTGCAGGAACAAAAGTTCCGTTGTTGGAAGAAGTCTTTGAAACAGTTGAGAAAGACAAACTCATCAATATCGAGTTGACGAATTATTACAATTCACGAGATGGTTTGGTGGTTAAGGTTTGCGAGTTGATCAAACGCCATAATAATGCAAAGCAGATCCTTTTTTCATCTTTTCTTGCGTCGAATCTAAAGATCGCTCAGCAAACAATTCCTGAGATCCCACGTGCATTGCTTGCTTTGCCCGGCTTTATGGGATTGTGGGCACGTTCATTTGGCTTTATGTTCGGTGATTATCAAGCTTCTCATCCGCATATTTCTGATGCCAACCGTGAGAGTATTCAACGGGCTCATCGCGTTAATCGCCGCGTGCATGTGTGGACGGCAAATTCCCCCGAAGAGATCAAACGCCTGCGCGATTGGGGTGTGGATGGTCTCTTCACCGATGACCCAGGAACGGCGGTTCAGGCACTTGGACGGGCAAAGTGACATTGTCCGATTGCCGGGATCAAGCCCGGGCGCGGTATGAAGCGGAATTCCAATGGCGTCGTTCAGTGAACGGCGTCCATTTTGTCTTAATACCAAGTTGTGTTATAAGAGTGGGGAAATGCGTTTAATCCGTATCTTTCTTCTTACTGTTTTTATTTTCACCCTTTTGCCAGGCTCGATCTCAGCGCAAACAGCCACACCGCCTGCTGCGGTGCGAATCATTTTAAATTCGATGACGCCCGAAGAGCGGGTGGGGCAGTTGTTTCTGGTTACCTTCACCGGAATGGACACTGGTACCGATACTCAGATCAATGATTTGATTACGAAACACCATGTGGGTGGTGTTGTACTGCTCGCAGAGAACGATAATTTCAGCGAGGACGATACACTGGCTCGTACTCATCAATTGATCGAAGAACTTCAGCGCTTGGAATGGAATAACTCTGCCAATACCTCTACCGACCCAGTGACTGGGAATTTGGTGCGGTATGTCTATGTGCCGTTGTTCGTTGGCATCTCTCAAGAAGGGGATGGCTATCCCACTGATCAAATTCTTAAGGGGCTGACGCCTTTGCCTAGTGAGATGGCGATTGGTGCAACTTGGAATACTGCATTTGCCGAAAGTGTGGGTAAGGTGCGTGGCAGTGAGATATCTTCTTTAGGTTTTAATTTATTCCTTGGTCCTTCATTGGATGTGCTTGAGACCCCTTCTGCCCCTGGTGGTGACTTGGGTACCCGTGTCTTTGGCGGTGACCCGTTCTGGGTAGGCGAGATGGGACGCGCCTATGTGAATGGATTACACAGCGGCTCGGAAGGAAATATGTTGGTGATCGCCAAGCATTTTCCTGGTGCGGGCGGGGCAGATCGTCTGCCGCAAGAGGAAGTTGCCACAGTACGTAAATCGCTTGAGCAATTGAAGCAAGTGGAGTTTGCACCTTTCTTTGAGGTGACAGGCAACGCGACCCACCCCGAAGAAGTGGTGGATGGCTTGCTTGTTTCGCATATTCGGTATCAGGGATTCCAGGGCAATATCCGTGCCACTACGCGCCCGATCAGTTTTGACCAGCAAGCATTGGGACAGATCATGGCGTTACCTGAATTCGCTGCGTGGTACAGCGACGGTGGTTTGTTGGTGAGTGATAATTTAGGCACAGCTGCTGTGAGCGAATTTTATGCAACAGGCGGAAGTCAGTTCCAGGCGCGTGTTGCAGCACGAGATTCATTCCTCGCCGGAAATGACCTGTTATACCTTGGTAATATCAAAGGGGATGACTCACCGGACTCGTATACATCCGTTATCCGCACGCTTGATTTCTTTTCTCAAAAATACCGTGAAGATCCGGCATTCGCTCAGCGGGTGGATGCTTCGGTCTCGCGCATTCTTGCAGCCAAGTATCGCTTGTATGAAAGTTTTAATATTGATAATGTGATCGTGCCAGCTGTTTCATCTGTACAACAAGACTCTGGCACGGATATTACATTCCAGGTGGCGCGTAATTCTGCCACGCTCATCAGCCCAACCCAGCAAGACCTTGGGTCCATTCTTCCGTTGCCGCCTCAACCCAGTGACCGGATCGTTTTCCTCACTGACTCTGTCAGCATGGCGCAATGTTCGCAATGTACACCCCAGTCGCTTCTTGGGTCTGATGCGCTTCAAAATGCCATTTTGCGTTTGTATGGTCCGCAGGGCGGGAATCAAGTTGAAGAATTTCGCCTGAAATCTTATTCATTCGAGAACTTGCAAGCTTGGTTGGATGCGCCGGATGAAAATCAATTTGTGGCAGATGATTTAGATAATGCCGACTGGGTGGTTGTTTCCATTACAGATGCATCGCGCAACCAGCCTGCTTTGATCAGCCGTCTCTTCCGCGAGCGCCCAACTTTGCTGCTCAACAAGCAGTTGATCCTGTTCTCGTTTGGCGCGCCATATTATTTTGATACCACCACTCTTTCACGCTTTACAGCCTATTACGCACTTTATAGCAAACAACCGCAATTCGTGGATGTGGCTGTGCGGCTTTTGTTTCAGGAATTATCGCCTGCAGGCGCTTCGCCGGTATCTGTGCCAGCAATGGGGTATGAACTGATCGATGTGACCTCACCCAGCCCGATCCAGATCATCCCGATCTTTCTGGACCTTCCGCCTGCTCCTACAACCCCAAATGCAAGCGTCCCACCCGAAGCGACTCTAACCCCGCTCTTCAGCATTGGTGATACCATTTCAATTCGCACTGGTGTTATTAAAGACCATAATGGTAACGCGGTCCCCGATGGGACAGTGGTTCGCTTCTCCATGTTGTTAACTGGGGAAGGGGGCGGCATTCTACAGCAAGTTGAATCTGTGACCACAGATGGTGTAGCGCGTGCAGCTTTTGGGTTGGATAAACCAGGTCTTTTGGAGATCCGTGTTGCCAGTGAACCTGCAGTGATATCCGAAGTGTTGCAATTGGATGTTTCGCAGACAGGTGCGGTAGCCGTGACAGTGGTTGTACCGGAACTGACGCAGTCTTCGGTACCAACGCCCACACCAGAGGTTGAAGAAATACCAGATACTTTTGTGACTCAGGAAGGGTACCCGCGGGTCTCTGCCTGGTCGCTTGCCATGTTGTTCGTGCTGCTCGGTTCTGGCGCTTTGTATGTCATTACTTCGCGTTTTGTCAAACGTACCTCTGCTACCCGCTGGGCATTGGGCATGTTATTGGGTGGACTGTTTGCCTACAATCTAATGGCATTTGGCTTTTTCAACCTGCCTGGCTGGCTTTTGGAAGCGGGAATATCAGGCGTGATCTACACCACCATCACAGGTCAATTGTTGGGGTTTGCTGGCGGCTGGGTTTGGTCGCGCATTGGAAAATAGTACCATCAACTCATTTTGTTTCTTGTGTTCAGTGATAACATTTAAGAGGTTGAATTTACAAGGTTAGGAGATATGAATGGAATCCAACAGCAAAGCTGGAAAAAATAAAGTAATCAAAGCGAAACAACCTCCAATCCTGTTCGATAAAACACAGGCGATCATCGCGGACCTGACAAAAAAACTGGGCGGCACGCTCGTAACATACTTCAACAATCCACGCGGCGCGGTGTGTCATGATGATGTTTTGGCATTGTTCGAACTGCTCGAACAGATCGGAAAGCAGGAAAAGATCTACCTTTTTATCAAATCCAGCGGCGGCAATGGACAAGCCTCACTGCGGATCGTAAATCTTCTGCGCCAGTATTGCGATGAAGTCATTGCGGTCATTCCGCTGGAATGTGCTTCTGCAGCGACCATGATCACCCTTGGTGCAAATGAAATTCACATGGGACCGATGGCGTATCTCACATCCGTGGATACTTCGCTTACACATGCGCTTTCGCCCATCGACCGTGATAACGATCGTGTCAGCGTCAGTTTAGATGAATTGAACCGTGTCGTGAAACTGTGGCAGGACCAAAGGTCCGATTCGAACGAGAACCCCTATCAGCAACTCTTCCAACATGTGCATCCACTCGTGATCGGCGCAGTGGACCGGGCTGAGTCCCTTTCCATTATGTTGTGCAAAGAATTGCTCGCCTATCACATCAAAGAAGAGCAGGTTGCCGAGAAGATCGCCTCCACGCTCAACTCCAAATACCCTTCACATGGATATCCCATCCTGTTCGAAGAAGCACATCGCATTGGCTTGAAGGTCAGCCATCTTTCGCCGGAGATCAACTCGCAGTTGCTTGAACTCAACGAGCTCTACAGTGAAATGGGTCAGCGTGCCACGACAGATTTTGATGACACGCATGCACATGGAAATGAGATTCTCAACATCTGGGAATCGACCGATGTGCTGGTTTATTACCAACAAGACAAAGACTGGTTCTACCGCACCGAAGAGCGACGCTGGATCTCGCTCAACGACAATAGTAGTTGGCGGCGAATGCACAAAAAAGGCAACAAAGTGGAGAAATCCATCCTTCATATTTCTTAAGGTTTTGAGGCACAGTTACCCGCTGTGCCTCTTTTATTCAAGGGGGAGGGGAAAAATCAACTCGTTGCAAAACCTGTACAAAACCTGTGCATTGCGCTATAATGCCGTAACTCGAAAAGGTAAATATGGCAAAAAACATTCAACTCAAATTTAACGACCAAGCCCCCGATATAACGCTTTTGGATGGCGCTGGCAAGTCTGTGCAACTTTCCTCGCTTTGGAAGAAGCATGTTGTTGTACTCGCCTTCACCCGCCATTTTGGATGCCCGCAATGCAAAGAGATGGTGGACCAGCTGATCGATGCGCATCAGACTCTGACCGATGCCGGGTTGCTGCTCGCGATCGTTTCTCACGCCTCACCCGAATCTGCCAAGGCGTTCTGCGATCAGCGCGCTCCCAACGCCTTGTGTCTCGCCGACCCAGACCGCAGCGCTTACAAAGCCTATGGTCTCTACCGCGGCACACTCTGGCAGACCATCCTCTCGCCAAATATTTGGAAGTCCAACCGCAGGCTGGCGCGGCAGAAGGGCATTAAACCCGGTGTGCCGCTTCCCGGACAGGACGCCTATCAAATGTCCGGCACCTTTGTCATCGGCATGGACGGCCGCATTCGCCTGCCGTATTACTACGAAGATATCGCCGATCATCCGCCCGTGGACCTGCTCTTGCATGGCATCATGGGAATGGATTGGAAGAAACCATTCGACTCAAAACCGTTGGTCTAGGAAGTGATCAGAAATGAATAGTATTTTTATAGCAACCTATCTGGCTCTCAAAGAGGTCATTCGCAACCGCGGACGTTTCTTGATGGTCGCGTTGGTGATCGCATTGATCACCGTTTTGGTCTTGTTCATTGCTGCGCTTGGTGAAGGTCTTTCAGATGCGAACCGGCAATATGTTGCCAATCTCGATGCGCAATTGATCGTCTTTCTCGAAAAGTCAGATTACAGCATTACCGCCAGCCGTTTGGAAACGAATACCGTTAAAGCTGTTCGCCGGTTGGAAGGCGTGGCAGATGCTGGACCGATCTACACCTCGAATTCAGAGATCGTCTCTTTGCCAGAACCGCTCAAGATCTCCATGCTTGGTGTGGAAGCTGAAAAGCCTGGTATGCCGCCGCTTGTGGATGGTCGTTATTTCCGCGGTGGGGAAGCACGTGAAGCCGTGATGGATATGAGCGTGGCACAACGCACTGGTTTACAGATTGGCGATGAGATAGAAATTCGCTCTACACAAGGTACTGAAGATGAGTTCTACAAATTGAAGATCGTTGGGCTTGTGGATAAACAAGCATATTTCTTCCAACCGACCATCTTTGTCCCTGCTGCCACGTGGGAGTTGATGCGTCCCCAGCCAGAAGCGGATCTGAACAGTGATACTCCTTACCCGAATATTGTGGCTGTCAAATTGGAAGACCCCACCCAGGTTGAGGCAATGAAGCTTCTGCTTGTGGAGCGTGTGCCAAATATCGAAGTGGCAGATATCGAAACTACCATCAACAATATTCCCGGCTACACCGCCCAGCAGGGAACGGTTCAGACTCAGGCTGTCTTTACCTTGCTGATCGGTATTCTGGTCATTGGCGGCTTTTTCCAAATTCAAATTTTGCAGAAGGTACCGCAGATCGGTGTGTTGAAAGCCATTGGCTCATCGAATTATGTGGTTGGGCTTTCGGCAGTTATTCAGATCATAATCGTTACCGCCATGGGCGTAGGCATTGGTGCAACCCTCAATTATCTGTTCTCGCTCGGTTTGCCTCCCACCATTCCGCTCGCCTTCAATGGGACTCGTTCGTTGTTCGCCATTGTTCTGCTGCTCTTCATCGGTCCGTTGGGCGGATTGGTCTCCATCATTTATGCTGTTCGTATCGAGCCGCTCAAGGCTCTCAGGTTAGGGTAGAAAATGTCAGATGTTGCATTGGAAGTTCGTGATCTAGTGAAATCATTCTCGCTTGATGGTGCAACCATCAACGCGGTGGATCAAGTTTCATTTCAAGTAAAGTTCGGCGAATTCGTGGCGCTGGTTGGTCCCAGTGGTTCCGGGAAGACGACCATGCTTTCCATTCTTGCCGCCTTGCTTACGCCCACCAGCGGACAAGTCCTCATCGATGGGCAAGACCTCTCCAAGATGAGCGAAAAAGAACGTGTCAAACTGCGCCGTGAAAAGATCGGTTTTACTTTTCAGTCAAATAACTTGATTCCGTATCTTTCTGCCCGCGAGAACGTAGAATTCATGCTGCGTCTCAACGGCAAACTTGACCATGCCAGCCGGATCCGTTCGGATGAGTTATTGGCGCGTCTTGGTCTGGCGGAACGCTTGCACAATTTGCCTGCTCAAATGTCTGGCGGTCAGCAGCAGCGTGTGGCGATTGCCCGCGCTCTTATCCACAACCCTGCGCTTGTACTAGCGGATGAACCCACCGCCTCGCTCGACACCGAGCGTGCTTTCCAAGTCGTTGAAACCTTTGCCAACCTCATCCACGAAAATGGACGCGCTGGCATCATCGTCACTCACGACTTACGCATGTGCCAATTCGTGGACCGCGTGCTGCAAATGCAAGATGGCAAACTCGTCCGCGTGTATGAGACCAAGAAAGAGATCAAAGATCTGGTAAGCGCTGCAGTACATTAAGTTTTAGTTATACATCAAGACGGGTCGACATTAGAATTCAAGAATCAAAAAGGCATCCAGAAATTTCTGGATGCCTTTATTGTTTACTAACTTCTGGCTCTTATGCAGTTTCCAAGTAGCGCTGAATTTCAAAGTCCGTTACGCGCAGGCGGAACTCATCCCATTCTTCCCACTTGGCGCGCATGTAAGCTTCGAACAGGTAATCACCCATGGCAGCCTTGAGGACTTCATTCTTCTCCAATTCCTTCAAGGATTCAGCCAATGAGCCGGGAAGTTCGGTCACGCCCAACTTGGCACGTTCTTCCTTGTTGAGGTGATACAGGTTGATGTTGTTCAAAGGCTTGGACACCTTCATGTTCTTGTCGATGCCATCGAGCGCGGCAGCAAGCATGACGGTGAACGCCAAATACGGGTTGGACGACGGATCGGGGAAGCGCAATTCAGCGCGGACCGCCTTGTCGCGTCCTTCGGTGTAGCGTGGGATGCGAATGAGCGCTGAACGGTTCTGCTGAGCCCAACCGATGTACACAGGTGCTTCATAGCCCGGAACCAAACGCTTGTAAGAGTTTACGGTCGGGGCGACGACACCAGCAAGAGCACGGGCATGTTCGAGCTGACCAGCGATGAAGGAGTATGCCAACGGGGAGAGGTGAGCTTCATCCTTGGCATCGAAGAACAGGTTGTTGCCGGTCTTGGTATCGAACAAAGACTGATGGCAGTGCATACCAGAGCCGTTGATTCCATATACAGGCTTGGGCATGAAAGAAGCGACGAGCCCATGCTGGGCGGCGATCGCCTTCACCGTGTACTTAAGCGTCAGGACGTTATCTGCAGCCTTGAGCGCGTCCGCGAAGCGGAAGTCAATTTCATGCTGACCGAGCGCCACTTCGTGATGACCGACTTCTACGTCGAGTCCCATCTGGTCGAGGGCATCCATCAACGCAGTGCGGACGACAACGGCTTCATCGAAAGATGAGAAATCGAAGTAACCGCCCAGATCGTGGGGGACAGGGTGTACGCCATTGGTGGTGGCATCGCCTTTGAACAGGAAGAATTCCGGTTCAGGACCAATGTTGAACTTCCAACCGCGGTCGGCAATTTTCTTGAGAATACGCTTCAACGCGCCGCGCGGGTCGCCTTCAAAAGGATCACCAGCAGGAGTATAGATATCGCAGAAAACACGTGCACGGCGAGATTCAGGCGAAGACCACGGCAGCACTACATAAGTTTCCGGATCCACCTTCAAGCGCATATCACTTTCCTGAATGCGCGCAAAACCTTCAACGGATGAACCATCGAACCATGCGCCGTCCTTCAACACATCTTCGAGATGGCGAATGGGCATATCCACACTCTTGACCGCCCCAAGCACATCAGTGAATTGGAGAGAAAGGAATTTGACATTATCTTCCTTCACTCGCTTAAGTAAATCTTTTGAGTCCATTTTTGTCTCCTTTTGATTTTCCTTTTTTTTTAATTAGTGCTCACTGGATCCTGTCCACTGGCAACTTGTTGCTTATTCCTCGTTACTGATTTTTTCCTTCCACGACCACTTGCTCCGCTTCTTTCTTGACCTGTGGCTTGCCCTTGCTATTGATAAAGATAACTGCGCCGATAATGATCACCGTTGCGATCCAAATGCGCGGTTCCAGCGCCTCATTGCCAAAGAAGTATCCCAACAGAACGGCTACGATCGGGTTGACATATGCATACGTGGCGACCAATGAGATCGGTGCATTTTGCAGCAGCCAAATATATGACCCAAACCCTACAATCGAACCAATGGTGATCAAATAAACTAATCCAGCTATTGACCGACTTGATATGGCAGATGGATCCCAGCCGTTCAATTCACCGGTCAATAGAGAGATTATAAATAGACCGATGCTGCCCATCAACATCTCCGCACCTGTTGTGACGAGAGAACCTTTTGGCAGATCCGCATTTTTGCTGTAGATCGAGCCCATTGCCCAGAGCACAGTGGCAGAAAGCAAGGCGATCACACCGAATGTGTTCAACTCGGTGGTGCTGCCCGAAATCTCAGCGGGACCGGCAAGGATAAAGATACCTACAAAGCCAATGATGAGTCCGCCAATGGCTTGCCAGGTCGGTTTGACGCCGCCTGGGCGCAGCGCTTCAAGGATGACGAGCGAGAGCGGCACAGTGGCGATGATGAGCGCCGCAATACCAGAAGGGATGAACTGTTCTGCCCAGGAGACCAAGCCATTGCCGCCGAGCAGGAGCAAATTACCGATAATGGCAGTGGATATCCACTGCTTGCGGGTGGGCATTTCCTGCTTGGCAAGTCTTTGCCAGGCAAGGATGATCAAGCCAGAAGCGAGAAAGCGGATCCCTGCATGAAAGAAGGGTGGGATGGTTTCGATGGCGACCTTGATGCCAAAATAGGTGGAGCCCCATACGATATAAAGTGTGATCAATGCGAGCCAGATTTTTGATTTCATTATTTTCCTTTACTATCCATTGCTGATACTAAATTCTCTTGCCAACATCATCTTCTTGCGGGGTGTGCCATACAGATAATTTCCGAAGTCGCCGCTTTTTCGAATGACGCGGTGACAGGGAATGAGGTACGCAACCGGGTTGTGTCCAACGGCTGTGCCTACCGCGCGAACCGCTCGCGGATTTCCGATCCGCTCGGCGATGTGCTCATAGGTGGTGAGCGCACCGGTTGGAATGCTTAACAGCGCTTCCCAAACCTTGATCTGAAAATTCGTCCCGCGAAGATGAAGCTTGAGGGGCGAATCCACTTGCAGGTCCGAAAAGATGCGTGTGACCAGCGGGGCAGTGGTCTTGTAATCTTCGATCATCTCTGCCTGCGACCATTCCGCGACCAGCGCATCGATCACTTTACCTTCGCTGCCATCTACAAAGCTGAGGTTGCAGATGCCGCGTTCGGTTGTGGCGATCAGACATTTGCCGAAGGGCGAGTAGTGAATGCCATAACGAATGCTCAGCCCAACGCCACTGGATTTGTATTCGCCGGGTGTTACCGCTTCGGTGGTGACGAAAAGGTCATGTAATCGCCCAAGGCTCGAAAGCCCGATCTTGTGTGTAGTATCCAATAAATTTTCTGATTGATCGAGCAATTTCTTTGCGTGTTCCTTGGTAAGGAATTGCATGAAACGCTTTGGGCTGATCCCGGTCCAGCTGGTGAACAGGCGTTGGAAGTGGTATTCGCTTACCCCGACGGCAGAGGCGATCTCTTCCAACTCGGGTTGGTGCTGAACGTTCGCCTCGATGTACTGAATGGCGCTGGCGATCAGCTTGTAATTTTGTGAGTCTTCGGGGTTTGTATCCATGTCTATCTCCTTATCTCGATGGAGATTGTATTTGCCGCCGGAAGACCTGACGACCCGATTCTTGCTCATTTCTCATTCTACACCTTCGGGAGGTGGGTGCTGGCAAAACAAAAAACAGGCATGCCGGGCAAGCCTGTTTTATACATTGGGAGTATTAAAACAAAATGCCCTTCCAGACCACAGGCACACAAAATTCGCCTGCTCACTACGCTTGCATTGTCCCGCTCGTCACCGTGCGGTTTTCTGCGTTGCGTTTGCTTTGGAAGGGAGAAGGAAGCCAGTGAGTCTGGCTTCAGAGGTATCCGCTGATCTATCCGATTTTCTCACTCTCCGTGGGGAGAGTGGTTAGCATCCCGTTCGCACGGGAGAACCTCCACCTCGTGATCTCGTATTCAACGAGATCCAGCCGCTTGTATCTCCGTTATTCAATTGTCATCCCACCATAACAACGGGCGGGATTTTACACGTGTGTTATGGGATTCGTCAAGCAGGTGATCTGTACAAAAAAGCGGAATGACCCAGGAGGGAACATTCCGCTTTGAGATTGCGATACCCCGCCTGTGCCGTGTGCTGCTGGGTTTTGAACCTGCTTTCGCAGGTGGGTCCTGACCGGGAAACGCCGCCTTGGCTCAGGCCTATCGCGTTATTTCCGTAGAGATAAGGACCCGTTAAGGGGGTGTTGGCTCAAAACGTGAGGGCAGTATCACGTACACCGCAGGGTATGATTCTTATACCATACTCTGAAGGACAAGGAAAGACAATCATTAAGTAGTTGTTTAGAGAAAAGATTGATTTTCTCAAAAAATTGTGCTAGGCTGATTTGAGCAGGGCATTTTATTGTAGAAGGAGACCACAATGAATCTTATCCATGGTGTTGATGTTAGTTACTGGGAGCCGCGTGTTGATTGGCAGGCTCTGCGTTCTCAGGGGTTTAAGTTTGCTTTGATCCGTGCCACATCGGGAGTGGGATATGTGGACCCGAAATTCAAGACCCATTGGGAAGGGGCTCGTAAGGAAGGTCTTTTACGTGGAGCCTATCATTACCTGATCGCAAATCAAGATCCCAAGCAACAAGCCGACCTGTTTATTGCCACCATCAGTTCAGACCGGGGAGAATTGCCGCCGATCATTGATCTGGAAGATAAATATAACGAAAGTGCTTCGAACGCACTCATTATTGATACATGTAAAGCGATTCTAGATCGAGTAGAAAAAGCATTTGGTGTAAAACCGATGATCTATTCGCGTACACAGTATTTGAACGTACATGTCTCACGTAACGGAGTAGCGCCATCCTGGGCCAAGGATTATCCGCTTTGGTTGGCTCAGTATCCCTACGTGTTCGATCCCAGTGTACATCCCAACAAAAATATGCCCACTCAAGCTGTTGGCTGGCAAGATTGGCGCTTCTGGCAATACTCGGAGACGACGCTTGTTGATGGTGTCACCAACGAAAATGGTCAGCCCACTGAATGTGACCTCAACTGGTTCCGCGGTACAGAAGAGGAACTCTATGCTTTTGCCAACGTCAAACCAAGGGAGCCGGTGAAATACACTGTCAAGAGCGGTGATACGTTCAAAGCTATTGCTGAGAAATATAAGATCACGGTCGATGAACTTCTGGCGGCTAATCCGCAGCTTCTTCAAGATGGCAGCAAACTCACCATTCCAGTGCCAACCATATCGAAACCTATTGTCAGTGATAACAGCACAACGAACAAGGCTGCTTCTTCTACACGGACACATACCGTTAAGCAAGGCGATACGATAGGCACTATTGCTCAAAAATACGGTGTGACTGTGGATGCGATCAAAGCGATTAATCCAAATCTGACGAATCCCAACCTGATCTTTGTGGGACAGGTGATCGTCATTCCGTGAGTAAGTATCAGATGACCAGGTAGATAAGTTAGTAATTGATATGAAAACAGGTAGACCGTTTTTTACGTGTCTACCTGTTTTTCTGGTTTTATTTTTACGTCAGATCTACGGGTAAATTCTCTTGATCGTTCTTGGGAAGGGGATCGCCTCGCGGATGTGTTCGATGCCGCACATCCAGGCGGTGACACGTTCGGTGCCCATACCAAAACCTGCGTGGGGGACGGAACCGTACTTGCGAAGTTCCAAATACCACTTGAAAGCCTCTTCGGGCAGACCTTCCTTTTGGATGCGTGCCAGAAGTTTATCTGGGTCGCTCATGCGTTCGGAGCCGCCGCAGATCTCGCCGTAGCCTTCAGGAGCGAGCAAGTCCACGCTCTTGCAGACTTCGGGGCGGTTTTCCCACGGTTCCATATAGAAAGCTTTGACCGCGGAGGGATAGCCATACACAAAGACGGGCTTATCGTGTAGTTTGGTGATCTCAGTCTCATGCGGAGCACCGAAGTCCATACCCCATTCGAACTTGAGCAATTCTTTGCGCTCGGGGTCGGTCTCTTTTTCGTAGAGGTCGATCAGATATTTTGCTGCATCGTCATAGGACATGCGCGGGAATGGACCGGTAACCTTCTCCAATTGAGAAATATCGCGCCCGAGGAATTTCAACTCAGCGGCGCAATCTTTCAGCACGGATTGGGTGATGTGGGTGATGAGTCCTTCTTCGATATCCATGAGTTGGTCAAGGTCGCAGAAAGCGATCTCGGGTTCGAGCATCCAGAATTCGGTCAGGTGGCGACGGGTCTTGGACTTCTCCGCGCGGAAGGTGGGACCGTAGCAGTAGACTTTTCCGAACGCGAAAATATTCGCCTCATTGTAGAGTTGACCTGTTTGCGCCAGGAAAGCGGAGCCTTCGTCAAAGTATTCGGTCTCGAAGAGAGTCGTCGTCCCTTCGGCGGCGGCGGGGGTGAGGATGGGGGTGTCGAGGTTGAAGAAACCCTGACCATCCAAATACTCGCGCACAGCCGACATGACCCGCACACGCACGCGCAGGATCGCCCATTGACTCTGCATGCGGATCCACAGGTGACGGTTGTCGAGCGCGAAATCCACACCGTGATCTTTGAGCGCCATCGGGTAATCCAACCCGGCGGCTTGGACGACTTGCAAATCCTTAATGCCGACCTCGAACCCGCCGGGGATGCCGGGCGCGCGCTTATCCTCGCGGACGGAGCCGGTGATGATCACCGACGATTCCTGCGGCAGTTTGGAGATGGTCTCGAAGAGTTCGGGCGTCAGGTCGCCTTTGAAGGCAACGCACTGAATGAAGCCTGAGCCATCGCGCACGAGCAAAAAGACCAACTTGCCCTTGTCTGTGCGGTTGTAGACCCAGCCTTTAAGGACAATATCTTGCCCGATGTAGTTTGAAATTTTTGAAACGCTGACGTGTTCAGCCATGAAATATCCTTTACGAAAATTTTCTCTATTATATTTGAAACTGCTTAGTTTGCGTTACTTATTCTTCAACCGCTTATGATATCGGCGCATCTTCTCGTGTACGCCGCAGGTATTCATACTGCACCAGCGGCGGCTCTGATTTTTCGAGGTGTCCAAAAACAGCCAACCACAGTTGGGGCACTCTTTTACGCGGGCAACTTCCTTGGCGGAAAGCAGTGATTGTGCCGAGGCGACGATCTGCCATAGAACGCCATCAAGAGATTTGTGTGGCTCCCATTTGAATATAAAGAGACCATCTGTTTTCACCAGTTGACCGTTCCCGATCGCTTCCTGATACAACCCGGCGATGGCGCTCAAGTCCGCTTCCTTGGGGTTCGTCCCTTCGGCAATGGCGGAAAAGACTCGGAAGATTGTTTCTCTGGCATCTTTTGTTGTATTTAAAATCTTCTCAGCCTTGTTTGATTCTTGCGAGGCTTTTTGTTTAAGGGTTTTGGCTTGGGTGGGGGAGAATAGCTCCATTTTGGCTGCCCAGTCCACAAGGTTCGCATAGGAGGCGATGTAATCATGTTCCAACTCATCACGTGAATTAACCGTGTTGACGAAGTCCAGGCACAAGACTCCGCCCACCAATTCCAAGGTTTCAAGGGTGCGTTTTGCGTCGCTCATTTTTACCACCATTCTTGTCTTGACAGGTAAAATATTTTCAAGTACTATTTTACCATCAAATCTAATTTAGATGGTAAAAATGGAAGCCGAACCGATCATCTCCTCTACCGCTCTGCCTGCTTCTGAATCGTCCACATTCAATTTTAGAAAACTCTGGTTTGCCAACGGCTTCTCGAATCTCGCCGATGGACTGTATCAAATTACCCTGCCCCTCATCATCGTCCAATTGACGGATTCGCCAACTCGCGTAGCAGGCTTAAGCATCATGTTGAGCCTGCCATGGCTGGTCTTTGCTTTGCAAGCAGGCAGCATTGTAGACCGCTTTGATCGTCGTCGGGTGATGGTATGGGTCACGGGTGGGCGCATGTTGATTCTGCTTGGGCTTACGCTTGCTGTGATGATGGATAAGGTCTCATTGCCTTTGTTGTATATCGTTGCTTTCGCTCTGGGCATTGGAGAGACTCTTGTCGATACGGCTCTTACATCCATTGTGCCCTCGATCGTACCTACTGACCGTTTGAATTGGGCGAACGCGCAGATCACTGCCATGCAAACAGTCACAAACACTTTCATTGGTCCGCCCCTTGCAGGCTTTCTTGCCGGAGTTGGTTTGGGAATTGCAACGGGTTCGAGTGCTGTGTTGTATCTGTCTGCTGCATTTGCTTTGTATCTGATACAGGGAGTGTTCATTCCCGGCTCTCAAGAGGATATATTACCAAAGCCTGAATTTTGGACTCATCTCACGGGTGGTCTGCGCTTTTTGTGGGACAACCGCCTCATTCGTGACTTGACCTTGTTCACTGCTTCGATGAACATTTTCTGGTCCGGATGGAGTGCCCTGCTGGTGCTCTACGCCGTCAAACCGGGAGCCATGGGGCTGAATGAGTTCGAATATGGTCTATTGCTGACGGCAATGGCAGTGGGTGGTCTCTTGGGTTCGATGGCGGTGGAGAAACTTCAAAAACGCATCGGCACACGCAACGCACTTGTGCTCGACTTCATAGGAACGATCATGCTGGTTGGCATCCCTGCATTGACCACGAATGTATGGTGGGTCGGGTTCTCCGCTTTCATGGCAGGCTTTGGCGCTTCGGTCTGGGTTGTCATCGTTGCGTCGATCCGTCAAATGACCATTCCAAGTGACCTTTTGGGAAGGGTGTATAGTTCCAGCCGGTTTATCAGTTGGGGTATTGGACCCATCGGGGCAGCTTTGGCAGGCTTCGTTGCCGAATGGTTTGGCATCCGCACGATGTTTGCGATCAGTGGATTGTTGAGTGTGATCGTACTGTTCGTATTTCTCAGAGCGGTGCCATCTCGTCTTCTAGAGAGTTTTGATCGTACTGCTTAAAATTTATACAATTGATTTGACGTATATAAAGTGAAAGTCACCTATAAGGTGACTTTCACTTTTAATTTAACTTTTTTTCTACTTCAAATACTTATCCATCCACCTGAGGATGTGATTGAGCCGTGCAATGCGCCGATCCGTTCTCCCGATGCGAGAGAGACCATGCGGTTCTTCGGGAAAGCGCACGAACTCCGTCTCTACACCAGCGCGTTTGAGCGCCACAAAGGCCTGCTCGCCTTGTTCAATCGGACAGCGATGGTCATGCTCATTGTGGATGATGAGCGTGGGGGTCTTGGTTTCGCCCAAATATTTCACCGGCGACATGTTCCATAACTTGTCCATGCTCTCTTGCGGCGAACCAGATTTTGCCCAGAACTGGAAGATCCAGTTGAAGTCACTTGAGCCCCACATGCTGACCCAATTGGTCACACTGCGCTGCGCCACAGCGGATTTAAATCGATTGGTATGTCCAACAATCCACAAGGTCATAAAACCGCCATACGAGCCCCCGGTCACGCCCATGCGTTTGGAATCAATGTATGGTTTCCTTGCCATAAGGTCTGCGAACTTCATCAGGTCTTCGTAGTCGGGTCCGCCAAAATCGCCCCAGATCGCCTTCGAATGTTTTTCGCCATAGCCCCGTCCACCGCGCGGATTGGTGAAGTACACCACGTAGCCGTTCGAGGCAAAATAATTGAACTCATGCATGAAGAACTTGCCGTACTGCGTCCATGGTCCACCATGAATTTCAAAGATGGATGGATAGGTTTTGTTCGGGTCAAAATTGGGCGGGAACATGATCCAGCCTTGCAGGTCGGTGCCGTCCGCGCCTTTGTACCAGACCTCTTCCACTTTGGGTAACTTGACCGATGCAAAATAATCGCGGTTGATGTGCGTGAGATATCGTACCGTGCTGCCACCCAATTCGCGCAAATGGACTTGCGGTGTGTCGTGCATACTGCCATAAAAATATGCTACGTGTTTCTGGGATGCGTCGAATGAGACCGTTCCCAACGCCCCGCCTTCGCCGATGACCTCGGTCAGATTCTTGCCATCGACACTGATGCGCTTCAACACCGTGGACCCGTGAACTGCTGCCTGGAAATAGATGCTTTTTCCATCGTTCGACCACACTGGCGCGACCGTTTCTGCTGCGCCGAAATCGGTGATGACATCGGCTTGGGCATGCAGGTCATATTTTTTGGTGAGGTTGCGGGCAGGTTCAGAGCCGTCTACGGGCACAACCCACAAACTAATATTCTGATAATCCAAATGCTCGCCTTCGGCTCCGAGATATGCCAGCCATTTGCCATCCGGCGAGAACGCAAGCATGGACTTCATTCCCAACGGTGTATTCTCAAGTTTGCGCTGCTTGCCGCCATCTGCAGGCATGAGGAATATTTCATCATGTTCCGGGGTGGCATCGGGCTCCTCTGAGCGATTCGAAATGAATGCGATCGTCCTGCCATCCGGCGAATAGACAGGATAGTTCTCATCGTGGACTGTGCCATCGGTTAGTTGCTTGCCTTTGCCTGTGCGCGCATCGATGACCCAAATATGAGTCCGCTCATGGGGGAGGTAGCCGTAACCATCCAGTTTATAAAAGAGTCGGTCAAAGTGGCGCACCACCACACCAAGTTTTTTCTTCTGTTCATCCTTCTCGCGTTCCAAATCTTCCGGATCCATTTTGCGGACGCTGCAGAGTATTTTGCGTCCATCCGGAGACCATCCCACAATATCGATCTCGCCATCGATCGAAGTTAATTTCCGCGCTTCGCCGCCATCAAAAGGAATGAGATGAATTTGTGGATTCCCATTCCCTGCCCGGCTGGAGAGGAAAGCGATGGTATTTCCATCCGGCGACCACCGCGGCGATGAATCGGACTGGTTGCCATACGTGAATTGACGCGGCTCACCGCCTGCTGTTGGGACGATCCACAAGTTGCCATATTTCTTCTCAGTCTTGCGGTCTACACGTTGGATGCGATACACAACGTGACCACCATCCGGTGAAATGCGCACATCCGATAGTTGTTGTAAAGCATACAGATCTTCGGCAGTGATCAAGCGTTTCTTAGGGACTGGCATGAGATACTCCTTTTCGGAATGTAGGTTGTGGGGAATGTAGTTGAATTGTATAACACCTTATAAAAAAAGTGACAGTCACCTTTTCTATGATGACTGTCACTTTACTTTTACTTCTTTCGTTCTTCCAACCCTTTCACCATCAATTCCTTCGCAACGTTCGGGTCTGCTTTGCCTTTCGTGGCTCTTGCCACCTGCCCCATGAACCACTGGAACAAGGTCTCTTTGCCTGCGTTGTACTCGTCCACTTCTTTGGGATTGTCATTTAATATCTTCGTGACCAATTCTTGAATGGCGTTCACATCTGTCATCTGCAAGAGATTCTTTTCTTTTACAATCTGCGCCGGGTCGCCGCCGTTCTTGAAGAGTTCGGTCAGCACGGTTTTGCCTGCGCTCGCGCCGATGGTCTTATCCGTCACCATGTCGATCAGTTTGGCGAGCGTTTCGGGCGCGGGGGCCACATCGTCAATGCTCAAGCCTGAGTCATTCAAGTAGCGCATGAATTCGCCTGCGATCCACGAGTGGATTGTTTTCGCAGGGCTTTTCGATTTCGCGACCACGCTCTCGAAGTAGTTGGCGAGAGTCCGCTCGGAGGTGAGGAAACGCGCCTCGGACGGAGTCAAGCCAAAGTCCGCGATGAAGCGGGCGGTTTTTGCTTCCGGCAGTTCAGGCAGTTGACTCCGAATCGACTCGATCCACGCATCTGATAATTGAAGGGGAGGCAGGTCAGGCTCGGGGAAGTAGCGATAGTCATGCGCCTCTTCCTTCGACCGTTGGCTGGTCGTCACGCCCCGAACATCGTCCCAGCCGAGAGTTTCCTGCACGACCGTGCCGCCTTCTTCATAAATTTTGATCTGACGCTCGATCTCATATTGCGAAGCGCGGACGAGCGCGCGGAAACTGTTGAGGTTCTTGATCTCGGTGCGCGTGCGGAACTCGTCACTGCCTACAGGTCGCACAGAAATGTTCGCCTCAAAACGTAGCACGCCTTTTTCCATGTCGCCCGAGTTCACGCCGAGATAACGCAAGATCGCGCGGACTTTCGTGGCGTAATCGAGCGC
>VFQT010001027.1_pt1 | contig 36626 bp, 24 predicted proteins | sample 3512381 | NCBI WGS metagenome assembly VFQT01 (sample SAMN10412376, study PRJNA504923) | tailings metagenome | isolation source: Relicate 2 Philex TSF3 active mining site | place: Philippines: Tuba, Benguet | collected 2017-08-29 | reverse complement strand
TAAATCCCGCGCTTGAGCTTGTCGGAGAGGCGATCGTTGAGCAATGCTCGTGCGTCTCCCGAGAGCAGACCTAAGCCGATCACACTCTGACGGAACGTGAAGGCCTTTTGCAGAGGGAAGGTACGACCTTCAAGGACCCATGCGAGGAAGATACCGTCGCTGATACCTGTTTCGAGGTCTGCGAACGATCGTGCATCGACTTCGGTGAACCATCCCGCAGCCACAAGCTCGCGTGTGAGTTTCGAACCCATCCCGCAGCCACAAGCTCGCGTGTGAGTTTCGAACCGAGGTCGCGCAAGAAAGTCCGTGTGCGCGTGATGCGCTCGAGAAATGCCGGGTTATCGGTGCGCAGAGCATGCGCCCAGAACTCGAGGAGCAAGGGGGCTTGTTCAGCACGCGACGTGTAGAACTCAACAGCACTGTCGCGAATCGCATCCACTTTCGCAAGTGGGTCTGTACATGCAGCAACACGCTCGCGAATCAACGTTTCGTAGGCAGACATCCACGCATCGTACACGGCGAGGAAGAGTTCTTCCTTTGTGCGAACGTATTCGTAGATCGTGCCCTTGCCAATATCCGCTGCATTGGCAATGTCCTGCATCTTCGTCGCGTTGTAGCCATAGCGAGAGAATACGTCGGCTGCATGACGCACGATTTCTGCACGTTTCGCTGCTTTATCGACGATGGCAGGCATCGGTGGTTACTTCGAAGAAGGTTGCGAGATAAGTCGGTCGAGTTCACGCGTAAAGGCAGAAACCTCACCCTGCGTTCCCTTGCCCCATACATGAAGTCGAACGATACCATCAGGGCTGATGTACAGCACATTCGGCACGCCTTCATGCACGTTGTAGTATTCGAATGCGTCGCCGTCCCAGTCCATCAGGATGCTTACCGAGTAAGCGTCGCGGAACTTACTCCGGAGCAAACCCTTGATGAAGAACGGTGCAGCTGAAACATCTGCCATTGCCGCAAAGCTCACGCGCTTGGCGTATTGCTTTGTCAGCGGAGTCGTCCATGCTGTGATGAACTCGGCTCCAGAGCGATCGCTCATGACGATGACAGTTGGCTTGCCTTTGTAGGTGGCCGACCACGACCAAGATTTCTCGAATTGGTCTTCAATCGTGAAGTCGAAGGCGCGTTTGCCAACAGCTGTGCGATCTGCGCGCACGGATGTAGCGCAGACCATTGCAAAGACGAGAAGAGCAGTGGTGAGGATTGTACGCATCAGCTTACATCTTCAGCTTTGTTGCATCCTTGAGGAACGATGCAAGACCAGCGTCGGTGAGTGGATGCTTCATCGACTGCATGAGCACCTTGTATGGCACTGTTGCGATGTGCGCGCCAGCCTTGGCACACTCGAGTACGTGAATTGGCGTGCGGATCGATGCAGCGATGATGAGCGATTCGAGACCCTGTGTGTCCCAGATCTCACATGTGTCGTTGAGTGCTTGCAGGGAATCTGTGCCGATGTCGTCGAGACGACCCATGAAGAGGCTCACGTACGTTGCACCAGCATTGGCAGCAATCAGCGCCTGTGTTGCTGTGAAGAGCAGCGTGACGTTTGTTGGGATGTTCTGATCGGCAAGCTTGCGCACCGCTGTCAGACCAGCCGGAATAAACGGGATCTTGATCGTTGCTTCTGGGAACCACTTCAGAATTTCATCTGCTTCGCGCAGCATTCCGTCAGTCTCTGTGCTGATCACTTCAACACTTGTATGACCGCCAACAGACTTGTGAATGTCCAGGATCAGCGAGCGGATGTCGATCGATGGATCTTCCTTCGCGAGCAGCGATGGGTTGGTTGTTACGCCACTGATGAAACCCAATGATGCAGCGTGCTGAATCTCTGTGAGGTTTGCGCTATCAACGTACAGTTGCATGTGTGTTCTCCATTGTAGATGAACACAAAGATACCGTTCCGCGCTCAGTTCGTACCGTAGAGCTTGATTGCCGGAATCTCCGGCAGAAGCTGATGGTAAAAGAGCATGTGCAGGGCGGCTTCCATGCCCTCCTGGACGTCGTCGTTCCAGCGGTAGAGGATCTTCCCTTCGCGAGGCATGTGGTCGGCCGTCAGGGGAACAATCTCGGATACCTCGCGGTGTAGCAGATGCTGATCCGCGAATTCACGAACACGCTCTACATGGTCAAGGTGCTCGGTGTCCACGCGGTGTACCCACACGGCAAGGGGCAATGGGGATTCTACAATGTCGAACCACTCTTCTCCCAAGTCCATCGCTGGGTTGGGCTGCTCGGCTGTTGGACCAATCGTGACGTCGGCAGCGCTCGCGTCGGACGTGAACTCGAGATGTACGTCGAACTTCTCCGCCATCACAAGACGGCTAATCACGCTGAGATAGGCTTCGGGATTCGAGGCATGGAATGTCTTGAGCGATGATCCTGATTCAGGAAACCACAACCCATAGGCGTGCGTGTAGTCTTCGAGTGCGACACACGGACCAGGAATGATGCGGTAATCAACCTTCCCAACGCCGAGTCCGTACCCATGCGGACTCATCAACGCGACATCGACGTTGTTGTTGAGGAGCATCGTGCCGCACTCTTCAAGTGAGGCTTCGATCAACGTAAAGCCATGACGTGCCGCAACATCAGCTGCGTGTTCGAGAAGGGGCTGAGCAAGCTCAAGCCGTGGGATGGCAATCTTCATGGTTTCAACGATCGATAGCGATGAACAACATCCGACAGGATAATCCCTGCCGCAACGGCAACATTCAGTGAGTGTTTCGTCCCAAACATCGGAATCTCGAGCATGCCATCACACTCCGATAGCACGTCGTGCGAGATACCTGTAAGCTCATTACCGAACACAACGACCAACGGGAAGTGCGTCGCATCCAACTCGCGTGCAGTCCGCGACCCATGTCCGATCTCAGCCGCCATGATCGTGTAGCCTTCCGAACGGTAGGTAGCGATCGCTTCGGAAGCTGTCGCAAAGGCACGGGTAGGTACTACGGCATCCGCACCCAGGGCGGTCTTCGAGATTTCCGGTCGTGGAGGGGCTGGCGTAAATCCCGACGTTGCCACACACGCAACGTGAAACGCATCAGCTGTGCGAAAGATCGAGCCCACATTGTACAAGCTTCGAATGTCCTCGAGCAGAACCACAACAGGATGTCGCGGAACGGAGGCGGCCTCGACGGGTGTTAATCGTTTGGCAAGGAGTTCTTCGTACGTAAGCTTGTTCACATCGCGAATATCGTACTTTACCGCCCTATGATTCGCCGACATTTCCTCACGACACTCGCACTTGGATGTGTGATCGGACCCCGAAAGGGGCTGGCTGCACTCGGCGAGACCCAACCACTGTCGGTCTACGTGATCGGCGACTGGGGTACGGGCGGGAAGTTGCAACGCAGCGTGGCCGAGGGGATGCGACGTCGCATCGACGAACGCGGAGCGCCGGCGATGATTCTCAGCGTTGGCGATAATATCTACGCGAACGGCGTCACAAGCGTGAATGACCCTCAGTGGGACAGCAAGTTCGCCTCGATCTACCGCGGTATTTCCGTGCCATGGTGGGCAATCTTAGGCAACCACGACCACCGAGGCGATGTCGACGCTCAGATTGGCTACAGCAAGGTGAACCGTCAGTGGAACATGCCCGGTCGCACGTGGACCACGGTGCTCCCTGTAACTTCTTCGACGTCGCTTGGTATTACAGGCATCGATACAACGCCCCTTCTCCAAAAGAAGGATGGATGGAAGGAGCAGCTGCAGTGGCTCGATGGCACACTCGCAGCCTCGACGGCTACGGTAAAGATTGTTGCCGGACATCATCCAATGCGGAGTTACGGTCATTACGGAGATTCAGCGTTCTTGATCACACATCTGAAACCACTTCTTGATCGACACAATGTCCGACTCTACACGTCGGGTCACGATCATGATTTGCAGGGCATCAAGCACCCTGAAGATGTGTTCGGATGTCTCGTTTCAGGTGCAGGGGGCGGAACACGTCCGTCAACACGTGGAGCTCACACAAAGGCATTCCACCAAGGTGGCGGATTTGCCGACATGCGCGTACTGCCGACTGGTGTACTCGAGATAAGCATTTGTAATGCCGCTGGTCAGACGGTAGAAAGCATGACGCTGTGATGTACTTCCGCACCATTCTTGTTCTCTGTTGCTTGCTACTTCTCACATCGAGTGGTGTGGCGCAGAAATGGCCCGATAGTAAGGGACGTGATTTCTGGTTTACGTTCCTTCCGAATTTTCACAACGCGGAAGACGTCATTGCTGTTGATCCGCTTACACAGCGAGAACATCAGCTCTACATCTACATCGGCGCAGAGCGACCAACCACAGGAACGATCACGTTCCGCAATGCAAACGGACAGACGCGCACGGAGAACTTCACGATTGCAGACGTCAGTAAGCTGCACACTACCAGCGTCTACTATCGCAACCAAGAACTGCGTGGTATTAGCAATAACGGTGAAGGATTTAACTACTCGACGTCCGACAACGAATCGGTAGCACCCCAGAGCATTCACATCGAAGCAAGCGACGAGGTAACGGTGTATGCGCTCAATCAGGCGAATCTCACAAGCGATGCGTTTCTCGTGCTTCCAACCGATGCCCTCGCCGAAGACTATGTGATTGCGAGCTATAACTCCGACGTCACCAAAAACGGTACGACACAGGTTGTTAGCAACAACTCAACACCATCACAGTTTGCTGTAGTTGCCACGGAAGACAGCACGATCGTCTACATCACGCCTCGCGTGCAGACGCCGCGCAACCCACGGCGGAAAACCGATACCGTGTTTCTCGAGCGTGGTGATTCGTACTTGGTGCAGGCAGATTTGCGTGTTGGTGTCGATCCCGACCTAACGGGATCCCTCGTTCGTGCATCGAAACCCGTTGCCGTGTTTGCTGGACATCACCGTGCGCTGTTGCCGCTCTCTGCACGCGGAACATTGGCGTCGCGCGACTGCCTTGTGGAACAGATGAATCCCATTCGTACATGGGGCAAGAGTGCCTTCATTATTCCGTTTATTCAGGCCTCGGATGAGATTCAAGCAGGCAGCGACATCATGCGTGTGATCGCTGGCTTCGACTCAACAGAGGTGATTGTTGATGGCGTACTTCAGCGCATCATTAATGCAGGCGAGTTCTACCAACAGGATGTTGCCGGAGCAATGGAGATTGCAACGTCGCGTCCAGCAATGGTGGCACAGTACAAGAAGAGTAGTGGTGCAGCTTCGCAGTTCGACGTAACGCGCAATGGCGATCCATTTATGATGCTCGTGCCCCCTGCAGAGCAATTCATGGATGCGTATCGCTTCATCAGTATTCAGTCGTACAACTATCGTAACGGTCCGGGCGGAACGATCATTGTTGACGACTCGATCTACACCGAGCAGTGGCTGAACATTATCCATCCCGTTATTGGTTTGTCGTCGCTCACGCTTGATGGCGTACCAGTTGATCCGAACATCTTTTCGTTCTTCCCGGGATCGCGCTATGCGCGCGCAAGCATTCGCATGTCGGACGGTGTGCACGAGATCAAGAGCGACACAACGTTTGGTATCTATGTGTACGGATACGGACTTGCCAATTCGTACGGATACATTGGAGGGATGGCCTTCCGGCCCCTTGACGTGAATCCGCCCGTTGTAATCGGTGAAGTTACATGTCACACGTTTGAAGGTGCGGTAACTGACTCGGTGATTGCTGACACACGCGTTGTAAGCGTTGCAACGATTCCAGGCACGGAACGCAATGTGACGGTAGCGCTTCCGCAGTTTACTCCTCCGCAAGCAGTCGTGCCGATTCGCATCGGACTCCAGGATGTGTATCAGGATGGATCGGTGATGATCGAAGCCGTTGATGGTGTCGAGCAAAAGGTGCGCGATACGATCAACGTTCCAGGCTTTACCGTTGCCGAGCAGGGGCTTCGCACGTCGCGTGTCGTGCGCACCTACGAGCGCATCGTGCCTGTGGGACGTGAGCGATGTGATTCGATTGAGCTCGAGAACTACGGTCTCTATCCGCAGACATTTACTGCGTCGTTTACGGGCAAGTCACTCGTCACCACACCGATGCCTGTGACCCTTGTGCCCGGTGCGCGCACGTGGATTCAGTTCTGTCACACAGGTGTTGCGGAGCAGCGCATCGAAGACACGTTGCGCATCGTCGATAGCTGTCTTGCGCGTCCGATTCTTGCAATGATCCTCGATGAGCGGCGCGATGAAAAGGGGCCAACAATCCTTGACGAATCTGATGATTCGTGTGCAACAGAGCGAGTAGTTCTTGTCGAAGACGAAACAGGTGCAGATCTCGGATTGATGTCGGCGCGTGTTCTCGACGATCAACTCAAGAACTGTGCGGTGGTGATGACGGATTCAACGATCCGTGATCGCAAGTATCGCGTGACGATATTCAATCCGTACCGTGATGCCATCGTTGGATTTGAAGCTGTCGACTCTGCACTCAACGTCACACGTCGCATCGATACGATTCCTGGCTTTGAGCTTCTCGTTGATGGCGACACGAGTGTTGTTACGACGCACGACTTTGGTCTTGTACCGATGTCGCAGCTCGATTGCGATACGATTGATCTCGCCAATACTGGCGTGCGCGGTGTATCGCTTCCGTATGTGTTCATTCAGGGCAATGTGCTCTTTAGCGCGCCGCTCTCGCAGTTCACGGTCAACATCGCTGCATTCAATGGCAGTGCAAAGCTCGTTGTGTGCTTTGCTCCGGTTGTAGCTGATACGTCCCTCGTGCTGACCGACACCCTCGAGCTATGGCAGGGATGTTTGGTCCGAAAGATCGTGCTCTTGGGTCGAGGCACGAGTCAGGTGTTCGCAGGGATATCGCGCTGCGACGTGCCGGTTGGTACGCGCACACAACGCCGGGTTGGCGCTATTCAGGTCGTCCCACAGCCTGCGACTGACCGTGCTACCATCGTTCTTGGTGAGCCCGCCGGACAGGTACGGGTGCAGCTGTTCGACCTCCATGGGGCAGTGGTCCTCGATCGATCGCTGGCCGATGGCTCGAGCACCGTGGCGATCGATCTCGCCCTGGACGAGGTTCCGTCGGGACTCTATGCGTGCCTTGTGACCACCGAAAATGGCACCGCTCAGACGGTTTGTATCGTCCGCTAAGACACTGATTGGCACCCCGTACCGTCTGCGTACCCGTACTCCTTCGTACTTTTGTCGCCAATCTGGCTTGGAATCCAATGAAGAAACGCCCACTTCGCCTCGTGCTCATAGCCGCAATTGCGGCCGTTGCAGGTATTGGTATCGGACTCGTCGTACAACCGGCGTTCTCCGGCGACTCGGTCATGGACCAAACTCGCAAGTTCTCCGACGTCCTCTCGATGGCAGTCAAGAACTACGTCGAGGACGTTGACACACAGAAGCTCACCGAAGCTGCCATCAAGGGTATGCTGAACGAGCTCGACCCACACTCGGTGTACATCACAGCGAAGGAAATGCAGAAGGTCGAAGAAGACTTCCGTGGTTCCTTCGATGGCATCGGCGTTGAGTTCGACATCATCAACGACACCGTAACGGTGGTTGCGCCAATCATTGGCGGACCAAGTGAAGCTCTCGGCATTCAGGCCGGCGACAAGATCGTTCGTATCAACGATACCACAGCGATCAAGCTCACGCGCGAAATGGTTCCGAAGAAACTCCGCGGTCCGAAGGGCACCGTGGTGAAGCTGCACATCAAGCGTGCAGGCGAAAAGGAACTGATCGTGTTTGATGTAACGCGCGACAAGATTCCAATCAATTCCGTCGACGCGTCGTTCATGATTGATGGAACTGACATTGGCTACATCACGATCAATCGATTTAGCTCGACGACGTACGACGAATTGATGAATGCTGCCGAACGCTTGCGCGGAGAAGGCATGAAGCGTCTGCTGCTCGACTTGCGGTACAATCCAGGTGGCTTCCTCGACCAAGCATTCCGCATTGCGGATGAAATCGTGCCTGCTGGACAGAAGCTTGTGTACACGAAGGGGCGTCGCCCAGAGTTCGATGAAGACTTCTGGTCAACACCAGGTGGTGCGCTCGAGAATATCCCGCTCGTTGTCATGATCAACGGCGGATCAGCATCTGCAAGTGAAATTGTCTCAGGTGCAGTGCAGGATCTCGATCGTGGTCTCGTTGTCGGTGAAACATCGTTCGGCAAGGGGCTCGTACAGCGCCAGTATCCACTCGGTGATGGCTCTGCATTCCGTCTCACGATCTCGCGCTACTACACGCCATCGGGTCGCCTCATTCAACGTCCGTATGATGACAAGGCGAAATACTACTCGGGTGAAGGTCGCGATGAGGGCGATGAGGTTGACAATATCAACCACACACTCGACGATAGCACGAAGACACGTCCAAAGTTCAAGACCGTTGGTGGCCGCACAGTGTATGGTGGTGGTGGAATCACACCAGACTACATCGTCAAGCAAGACACGATCGGCTTCCTAGCACGGAAGTTGCGCGCAAAGAATGCGTTCTGGGAAACAGCTGATCAGATCATGAAAAACCGCGGCAAGGACATTCGAGCGACGTATGGAAACGACCTCAAGAAGTTCCTCCGCGACTTCCGCGTTGGCGACGACGATATGGCCATCATGAAGACAATTGCTGCTGCGAAAGAGGTTGAATGGAAGGCAGATGAGTACAAGCAAGACGAAGACTACCTCCGTCTGGCAGTAAAGGCACTCATCGGACGTGCAGTGTTCAACAACAACGGATACACTGCCGTGATGCTCACAAGCGACAAGCAAGCAAAGAAGGCGATCGAACTCTTCCCAGAAGCGAAGAAGATTGCCAAGATCAAGTAAATCTGACGACAACTTTTACGAACACTCGAATACGTAATGATGACTTCTCTCGTCCGCACACTTGTGGTGATCGGTGTTGCCCTGATTGCTACGTTCTCCAGCACCGCGCAAGACCCAAGCTTCCTCTTCCCAGGTGAGGAGCTGACGTATCGTGTGTCGTACCTCAACATCACACTAGGTACAATCCGCACGGTTACAGAGCCAACGACAACGCTCAACGGACAGAAGGCATACAAGGTGAAGGTGTTCATCGATTCGCATCCGAACATCCCGTTCGTGTCGCTGCACTCGATCTACGAATCATGGATGGATGCTACAGCAACGTATTCGATGCAGTTCGTTGCGAACACTGAAGGCGATAACAAGAAGTGGGAGCTCGATAAGTACCTGTTCGATTATCCGAACAAGAAGCTCACGATGGAGAAGTATCGCGATAACAAGAAGGTGAAGTCGCAGGATTACGACATCAAGAAGCGCTACAACGATGGTAGCTCGCTGTTGTTTGCGGCACGCTCACTTGTATACTCAAAGAAGAGTCTGCGTCTCCCAACAGTGATCATGGGTGATACCGTGAACACTGTTGTCAACTTCAGTGGCAAGCAAGAATCTGTATCAATCGATGCAGCATCCTACCCAGTAAAGACCGTCTACATCAATGGCGAAGCAAACTGGACAGGTATCTACGGATTGTCGGGTCGCTTCGAAGGCTGGTTCAGCGATGACGAAGCACGTATCCCAGTGAAGGCCAAGATGAAGGTCTATGTTGGCTCTGTGACAATCGAACTGCAGAAGTGGCGCCGCGGATCGTGGCAGCCACCGAAGGCCAGCTAGCGCTGCAACCAATGCGTACGGTAATTGTTGACGGCGGTGGTTCCACAACCGATGTTGCTGTTGCTATCGACGGAGTGATCGCTGCTCGCACGGTGTTGCCGAGCGTGAAGCCTACGCATTCAGACACACAAACAGATGAGTTGTGCCGCATGATCGGCACCTTCCTTGCATCGACGCATATCGCTCCGGATGCGGACGCGACGTCGCGGTTGGACGGCGTCGTTGTGGGTATGGCAGGGGTATGGTCGCCGGCCGAGGTGCATCGATATCAGTATGCGCTTCGTGATTCATGGCAGACCTACGTCGGCATGGATGTTCCACAGCTCGTCGTGATGAGTGATGTAGAGCTTGTGATGGTTGCTGCGCACGGACAACACGAGGGCGTTGTGCTGATTGCAGGTACAGGTTCGATCGGACTTCGCCGTATGCCCGATGGTACACTTCGACGTGCCGGCGGATGGGGTCCGCGCATTGATGATGCTGGCGGAGGATTCTGGCTCGGACGTGAAGCATGCATTGCCGTTGCGCGAATGCTCGACGGACGTGGTCCATCAACGTTGCTGATTCGTCCTGTGGCATCGTACGTCCGCGCAGATGCCGACAATCCTGAGAGTGTTCGTGATGCATTGCGTCGGAGTTCCATCGACGGAGTAGCACGCATCGGCGGTGCGGTGTTAACGTATGCCGATGAAGGCGACGAAGTTGCTATCGCACTGCGCACGCGAGGTGCCGAAGAGCTCGGTGCGATTGTCCATGCGCTTGATCCGGAGCGCAGTTGTGCGACTACCGTGTACGGCTCGCTGTTTCACAACGCCGTCTACCATGCATGCGTTGAACAAGTAGCTGATCGCCCCTTATCGCGCATCGATGACGTGCTTGCAGCTGTTGCTGCGTCATTGCACAGCTGATTCGAGAAGCGACAGACTTCCGGTGCGCGTGGAGAGTCGCGCACGCACGCCAAATGGGAGCGTGAACTTTGTCCGCTCATGACCATACATGAGATCTGCAATGATTGGTCCACGCGTGAGATCATTGCGCTCCGCAAGAACTTCGTTGATATCGCGGTGTGGTGTTGATCCTTGTGGACGTGCCGACTGCGACCAGAATCCATATGCGATGCCCGCAGGACGACGACGCGTTGTTGCGTGAAGAAGCTGCACGAGCATGCGATCAACACGATACGTTTCCTCACCGATGTCTTCTAACGCAAGAATGCTCCCGCGCAGCGATGGCATGTAGTCGGTGCCGAGGAGGGAAACCAGCACGCTGAGATTCCCGCCAAGCAAACGTCCCTCTGCATCTCCGTCCTGCAACGACGTTGTCGGCCATGGCTGTCGCAACCGTCCGAGTGGACGCTTCGACGTGAGCACGCGCCAGAACTGTTCTTCAGAATGCGGATCGATATTCTCGACCATATCAACGCTCGGCATCGCACCCGAGAACGTCACGAGGCGTGCCTTGTGCCACAGGGCTAGTTGTAGGGACGTGATATCGCTATACCCGACAAGGATCTTCGGGTTGCGTCGAATCAACCCGTAATCGAGACGATTGAGCAGCCGAGCAGAGCCATATCCCCCACGAGCACAAAAAATCGCGTCGATCCGCTTGTCGGCGAACATTGTGTGCAGATCCGACAACCGCTCAGCGTCGGTTCCGGCTAGGTACCCTGCATGCCGGGACCTGGCATGATCACCCACGACTACGGTGTATCCCAGACCCTCCAGATAGCGTATCCCCTTGTCTAGCCTAGACATATCGCGTTGAGGGGATGCCGGCGACACGATGCCGATCGTGGCCTTTTTACGGAGTGCTGTGGGAAACCTTGGCGTCATGTGTGGTAAAAATGGGGAAAACTCATGAAGATTGGCACGGAAGTTGGTCCGAAACCCGCACCATGATACCATTTCGTACGCAAATCGCCCTCATTCTTCTCTGTTGTGTTGTCGGCATCGCCCACGGACAGCAAGGAATGCCGTCGGCTGTTACGCCAATCTCCGGACAGATCAATCGCTACGAATCTGTCTCCGGAATTGTACCGTGCGATACTACGGTGCGCGTTCGCGGAGCCTCGTTGTTCCGAGCTGGCGACGAAGTACTCATGATTCAAATGAAGGGGGCTCGCATCAACGAGCTCAACGACTCTACGTACGGACAGATTCAAAGCATGAACGGCGCAGGCTGCGTCGAATTCCTGACGATCAAACGCGTCGATCAAGACCGCATCACCTTTACACGTCCATGGGTTCACCCCTACAGTGCGGAAGGTGCAATTCAACTCGTAAGCGTACCACGCTATACCGACGTTGTCACCGATGGCGACGTTACTGCTCCGGCATGGAACGGTATGGTTGGTGGTGTTGTGGTGCTACGCGCAGATGGCACGCTCACGCTTGATGCAGACATCGATGTATCGGGTAAAGGCTTTCGCGGCGGATATGCGTCATTCCCGCGCGACGTATGTGTTCCCACGATGTGGGGCTCGTACTACCTCTTCGGTGAAGGGGGCGAAAAAGGTGATGGTATAGCAACAACACCAAGCTCACAGGCGCTTGCAAGCAAGGGTCCGTTTGCCAATGGCGGTGGCGGCGGCAATGGCGCAAACGCAGGTGGCGCAGGGGGCAGCAATGCTGGTAGTGGCGGACGTGGCGGCGATGCAAACACATGGTGTGTAGGATATCGCGGCATCGGTGGCTATCCAGGTGTTACGGTCGACACACTATTGCTAAAGCAGCGTGTGTTCCTTGGCGGTGGTGGCGGTGGCGGACACCAGAACAACAATCAAGGAACAGCAGGTGCAGCAGGTGGTGGCGTTGTCATCATTGTTGCAAACGGACTCAACATGATGGGCGGCTCGATCATTGCGCGTGGACTTTCCGTGCGCGATACAGCAGCGTGGGATGGCAAGCAGTATCAGCAGCCCGGCGATGGCGCGGGTGGCGGTGGTGCGGGTGGAACCGTGTTGCTCGACATCGGCGCAACACGTGGCACAGCAACAATCGATGTGCGTGGTGGCAATGGCGGACATGTTGGCGCGCGCTATCAACCGAACGGACCTGGTGGCGGCGGCGGTGGTGGTGCCATCATCATGACATCGTCCGTTGCTGGAATCACAGCACGACTTGATGGTGGTGTTCCAGGTGTTCACCTTTCGCCAGAAACTGCAGACGAAGTTCGTAACTCATCATGGGGCGCAACTGCTGGTGCGTCTGGACGCGTGGTAACAGGGTTCACATGGAAGAACTACACACCGCTTGTGCTCACAGCAACAGGTGGCGGTGATATCTGTCCGGGTGGTTCTCGCGTCCTCACCGCAAGCGAAGGCTTCATGTACTACCGTTGGAGCAATGGCTCCACGGAACGCAGTGTAACAGCAGCCGTTCCGGGTGAATACAGCGTAACAGCAATTGACAGCAGTGGCTGCTCACAAACAATTCGCGGCATTGTGGTAACGCTCGATCCCGTGCAGCTCTCCGTGCCAACGCGCATTGATTTCGGCACGGTTGACTATCGCACTGGCTTTTCGAAGGACCTCGTGATCACAAGTAGCGACGACGATACCGTCGTCATTGCATCGATCGCTGCAGGCACACATTTCAGAGTGATCGATCCATCGGTGTTCCCGTTGTCCATTGCTCCAATGAGCACTGTAACGATTCCAATCGAGTTCATTTCGAAGATGCCGGATGAGTATCTCGAGACCCTCACCGTAGATGTCACATCGCCGTGTCGCGTTCTCTATCCGGTTGTCTTCCGCGCGAAGGTCGACCCAATACGTGTGCGGTTCTCGATGCCAGATACAACAGCGAAGCGTGGAGCAACCAACGTAGAGTTGCCAATCACAACGCAGTTGTTGCCCGACAGTTTAGATCTGCCGAATGTGCATCTCCGCATTACTGTCTCGATGAACTCAACGATGTTCGCGCCGTCGGCGATTACACGCGGAACAGTTGTGGATGATGTGATCGATGTGATTCGCTCGCGACGCACAGTGACGATTGATATCGACTCGCTGGTGATTCCTGCAGGTCGTTCAACGTTGACATCGATTCGTGGCACGGTGTTGCTAAGCGGTGTTGATAAGACGGTGCTCGATATCGATAGCGTGCAGTGGATCTTCGTCGAACAAACGCCGATCACCATCATTCAGGATGGCACGCTCGATGTAGCGCCAACGTGTTTCACTGATGCGCGTATTGTGAAGTTCCTCACGCCAACCACACTTCGTGTTGGACCGAACCCTGCACACGACGTCCTTGACGTTGATGCTACGATGCATGCGGCGGGTGTCTACGACCTTTCCGTACTCGACCTGCAAGGCAACACGATGTACCATCATGCAGAACGCATGCAGCACGGCGATGCCGAGCGTACCATGCACGTAACTCTGCCAACGCACCTGTGGCAGCAGGGGAGCTACATCATTCGGTTAACAACGCCACTGCAGACGTTCGTCGAGCCAGTGATCGTTGCGCGTTAAGCCGGAGAACCCGACGCAATAACAATCGGAGCGCGCTGCATCATCACGGCTCGCATTGCTTGCTTCGCTTCATCTGACGTCCAATCAGCGATAACTGATGGGATGCTCATGAGCTCTTCCATCCACACATCCTGCTCGAGTCCGATACGACGTGCCTCGTTGTATGGAATATCGCTCGAGAATGTCACCATGGTGTAGAGGGGGATGAAGCGGTCGGGAAACTCAGCGTGAATCCACGCCTCGATCTTCTTTCGCCACAAGAATCGCGGGTCGGCAACCTTATCGCGCATTTCAATGAAGTTGTCGAGCGCGAGATCAAGAATGCCATCGCCAGCCGGCTTGCGCAGACGTTGGTACGTCTGCAGCGCAGAAGCCCACTCGCCGTTATGATGATCGAGGCACTCAATCAGAATGCGGCAATCTTCAAACCCACAGTTCATCCCTTGTCCGTAGAACGGCACAATGGCGTGCGCGGAGTCACCGATCAGCGCAACCTTGTTGTTCATCACCCATGGATAGCACTTCACCATCACGAGCGATGATTCGGGGTTTGTGAAGAAGTCGTCGATTAACGTTGGCATCATTGGCACAGCGTCGGGGAACTGCTCGTTGAAGAACTTCTCAACGGATTCGCGAGTCCGGAGCTGCTCGAAGGACGGATCGCCTTCGTGCGCGAAGAACAACGTAAGTGTGAAGCTCCCATCAAGATTTGGGAGCGCAATCATCATGTAGCTCTTGCGTGGCCAAATGTGGAGTGCGTGCTTTTCGAGTTGGAACGCACCAGTTGCATCTGGTGGGATATGGAGTTCCTTGTATCCGTGCTCGAGGTATGTCTGCGAGTAGTTGAAGCGATCGACCATTTGCATGCGTCCGCGAACGGCGCTGTACGCACCGTCGGCACCGAACACAACGTCGGCCTCGGCGACAATTGTCTCGCCAGAAGGAAGAACAAACGATGTGCTTCCCGTTTGAAAGTTGATATCCGTGCAACGTGCCTCAAATGTCACCTTTACGCCGTGGCGTTCTGCGACTGTCAGCAACGTCTTGTTCAATTCACCACGCGAAACACTATTGATGAACTCGCCTTCACGTCCGTATGGCTGATACGTTTGATTGCCTTCCACATCGTGCATAACGCGCCCGTGCATTGGGATTGAGATGGCACGGATATCATCCGCAATACCTGCAACTTCCAGCGCACGCAGTCCGCGATCGGACATCGCCAAATTGATCGATCGCCCGGCAGACATCGTTGCTGCTCGCATGTCGGGGCGACGCTCAAAAATGTGGACGTCCATCCCACGTTTCGCGAGCACTGTGCCCAGCAAAGCACCAACAAGTCCACCACCGACGATAGTAATGCGATCTGCCATACCTAGTTCATGTTCCGAGCAAAGTGTTGAAATACGAGACTGACTGAAACACGTCAACCGACGTGGAGTTCCACATGTACAACATTTCCAAGTGAGCCAACCACCGTGTCACCCGAACGGATCGGTCCTACACCAGCAGGTGTACCCGTGAAAATGGCATCACCGCGACGGAGTGTGAATACGCTTGCGAGGTAGGTGATCAGCATTGGGATCGATCGTTCCATCGCTGCAGTTGATCCATGCTGGCGCTGAACACCATTGACAGTGCAGCGCAGATCCCATGGTCCCATCGGCGACCCACTGCTTGGAATGATCGCACTCACGGGTGCCGAACCGAACCATGATTTTGCCACCGCCCACGGATGTCCGTCGGCCTTGGCCCGTTGTTGCACGTCACGCGCGGTGAGATCGAGTCCGACGCCCACGCCTGCAACGGCTGACCATGCCATATCCTGTGTACACGACTGAAGATCGCTTCCGATCACAATCACACATTCAATTTCGTGATGTACATCCGACGTCCATTGCGGAAGCACAAGCGTGCTGCCCGACGGAAGGTACGCTGCAGGTGGTTTGATGAAGACGATTGGGTCTGTTGGAACTGAGGCCTTCATCTCTGCTGCATGGTCGGCATAGTTGCGTCCGATGCAATACAGCGTACCAATCGGCATCGTTTGTCCGTCGGTGAGCTGCCACTCGTGATGGGGCAGAGCATGCTGCTGCGAAGATGTCATCGGATAGTGTCCTGAGCTTCGTCGAGAATTTGGTCCGATGGCGGATTGCGCATCATTTCCACACTCACCGTATCGGTTGAGTCGCGTGCGACCGTGAACGATGTGCGGCGCCATGGCACACTTTGATCTGCATACACACGCTGCATCAGTCGACCGAACACTGGGGCTGCTGCGCGTCCACCCTGACCGTAGTCACCAGTGAATTGAATGCGACGGTCGTCGAAGCCAACCCACACACCGCATGCTAACTCTGGTGTGAGGCCAACAAACCACGCATCTGCGAAATCATTCGTTGTACCGGTCTTGCCGGCTGCAGGCCCCTTGTAGAATCGTCGAATACTTGATGCCGTACCGCCATCAACAACTCCTTGCATCATCGACAGCATTTGCTTCGCTACCGAGTCAGGCACAGCATCGATGGCTTGCGCCGGCATACGGGCTTGATAGAGCACGTTGCCCATACGATCCTCAATGCGAGTGATGTACGTTGGCGTGACGTGTACACCTTCGTTGCCGAATGCTGCGTAGGCCGACGTGATTTCGAGGGGCGATAGCTCCGACGTGCCGAGACACAACGCAGGAACAGCGACCATTGGCGAGGTGATACCGAGATCGCGACACAGCGTAATCACGTCGCTTGGTGTTGTATGCTCAGTGATGAGTCGTGCGGCCACTGAGTTCGTCGAAAACTTCAGTGCTGTGCGCAGTGGCATCGGACCACCGGTCTTGCTTGATCCACGTGGAGCCCATAAGGTGCCGTCTGCCAGCATCTTGCTGAACGGACCGCTCTCGATTTTCGAATCTGGAGTAAGGCCTCGCTGCAGCGCACTTGCATACACAAACGGCTTGAACGACGAACCCGGCTGACGTCGAATCTGCGATGCATGGTTGAGCGAGTATCGCGCAGCAGTATTAAGCCTCATGCTTTGTGGCGACGCGCCAACCATGCCGAGGATGCCCCCTGTACGAACATCGATGACCACAACCCCTGTTTGGATTGTTGTGACATCGCGCTTCACACTATCGACGAACGAACGATTGCGCTTGAGACGACGCAGAAGATCTTCGCGTTCGGATGGAGAAGCAGCGATGTAATCACTGCGCTTCGAAGCAGCTCGTCGAATCATCGCATCGAGCAGCTCTGATCGCGACTTCCACGACCATGATGACTCAAAGGTGCGTTGGTATTGCGAGAGATGCTCATCAACGGCTTCGTTCGCATACCGTTGAATACGTGAGTCGAGCGTCGTGTAGATCACCAGACCATCGCGATAGAGATCGTGGCCTTTCAACTTGTCGGCTAACTCTCCATCGCGTCCAAGCAGCTGACGAATCGTCTCCACGAAGTGTGGGGCTATGCCACGTCGCACTTCGGCAAGCGCAGGTTTGACAAGGGGCTCTGCAAGCGACCGTGCAAGCACATCATCGGTGATGTATCCCTCGTCGTGCATCATTCCCAAAATCAAGTTGCGACGGGAGATCCCTGCTGAGTCGTCTTGTCCGAACTTCTCTGGTGCCTTGAACAATCCAACGAGGTAGGCGCTCTCGGCAACCGTAAGCTTCATCGGTTCTTTGTTGAAGTACACCTGCGAAGCCACGCGAATACCGTAGGCTCCTCGACCATAGTACACCGTGTTGGAATACATCTCGAGGATTTCGTTCTTGGTATACGTGCGTTCGATCTGAAACGCCGTCCACGCTTCGCGCACCTTACGAGCCATTGTCTGCTCGCGAGAGAAGTACAGGTTGCGAGCAAGCTGTTGCGTAATCGTTGATGCGCCCTCTTTCGTGCGTAGCGAGAGAACATTTTTCACTGCTGCCTTTACGATGCGGACAGCGTGCACGCCCCAGTGATTGTAGAACTCGCGGTCCTCGGTGGCAATCAGCGCATGAACGAACGACTGTGGGATCGAGTCGAACGGTGTATACGTCCGTCGCGTCGTGGCAAAGTGTTCCAACAGCACACCGTCGGAGCTGTACACCTGCGTAGCAAGATCCTGGCGCGGGTCTTCGAGCTGATCAAGCGTTGGAAGTCCATCACTCAGGACGTATGCGACGAACGTGATTGCTGCGACAACGAAGATGCCGATCACCCATAACGCGATCTTGGTGGTGCGAAGAGGATCGATGTTCCAGCGTGGGGCCACGGCAGCAATGCAGAGAGTGATCAGTTACACGAACGACGTTGCATCGTCGATACACGATTGCAACAATTGCTGATAAGCGATGTCAGGAATCTCCACGGCACCCAACGACGCTGTAAAGTCATTGATGTACTGTGTGTCGAGAAGACTGAACCCGCGCTCGTGCAATCGTTGAACAAGTGCTACAAAGCTAACCTTTGATGCATCGTTCATGCGCGAGAACATTGATTCGCCGAAGAACGCTCCACCAATAGCCACGCCATAGAGTCCACCCACGAGCTCACCCTGATACCACGACTCTACGCTGTGGGCGAAGCCCAGATGATGCAGTTCGGTATACGCATCGATCACCGCGGGGGTAATCCAGCAGTCTGGCCGGTCGGCACACGCCGTGATCACGTCGTCAAATCGCGTACTGACTGTGACAGTGTAGAGCCCCTTACGCAATGTTGCGCGGAGTGACGACGAGATGCGTACACCATCGAGGGGGATAATCGCACGGGGATCAGGTCGGTGCCAGTGGATGTCGCCCGTCTCCGGATCGCCCATCGGGAAGAATCCACTCCGATACCCAATGATCAGGAGGTCAGGTACCAGGATGTTCAGGGAGCTCATCGATCCGTTGGGCGTAACAGGTGACGTAGGGAATACCCTTTGCATCGCAGAACATTTGCTGGTCTGTCGCGAACGGGAAAGGCCATGGTGTAGCTTCATCGCATTCGTGGAGCGTGAAGTACTTCGAGGCTGACAGAACCTCCCGCTGATAGGCGTCGACATCTTCACGGTCGGTAGCCAACCAGAGCTTGCCCCCTGGCACGAGCACGCGGTGGAGCATGCCGAGGAACTCCTCGGTGAATGCCCGGCGCTTGTGGTGTCGTTTTTTCGGCCATGGATCCGGGAAGAGGTAGACTGCATATTTCACGGACGAGGCCGGGATCCAATCGAGTCCGTTGGCAATGGAGTACCACTCCGCGTGAGCATTCCCGATATGCTCACCCTTGATGACCCCTGAAATCCACTCTGTGAGGATCTGGCGTACCTCGAGGCCCAGAATATTGAGTTCCGGGTGGGCCAAGGCGTGGCGCACCAGGAACGCCCCACGGCCGCACCCTACGTCTAAGACGTCGGCCAAACGCCCATTGGCGAACCAGGAAGCCCAGTCGCCATCGGTCCGAACTGGCGGATACCAGGACGGCAGGATGTGGTGTTGGGAGGCCGGCAGGTAGGCCTGGGAGTTCACATGATGGCGAACCCGGGGCATAGGGTATGCCGCCCAATTTATCTCGGGACTATCGGCGATGCGTCGATCCATAGTTCTGCAAATGTACCATTCCGTATATTCGCCGTCTTCCTTGCCTTCACAATAGAGTGGCAGGGGAGTCCCATGCCGATAGAGTTAGAACGGAGGACGCTTGAGTTCGAAGACGTGGAGCAAATGGCTGCTCATCTTGTTGCCCATCGTAGCGGGTGCTTACCTGCTTTGGCCAACGTACAATTATTACCGCATGAACCAGGAGCGCGAGAGCCTATTGGGCGACTCAGCAGCGCTCGAAAGCTGGGATCTCGCCAACGGTGAGGACTTCGCCAAAGCACGCAATGCGCGTCTGAAGCTTGGTCTTGACCTCCGCGGCGGTATGTACGTGACTCTTGAGGTGGACATCCTCAAGCTGATCGAAGAGTCTGCCGACCCGCTGAGCGTCGACGAGGACTTTACAAGCATCCTCGAGAAGACGCGCAAGGAAACGGATAACACAGACCTCGACGTTCTCGATACGTACCTGACCAACTTCCGCGCCTCTGGCAAGTCGCTCCTGCAGTACTTCCCGCTGAGCAGCTCGGATGAAGCAAAGGGTGGCGATCCGGAAAAGGCCATCGAAGAGAAGCTGCGTAACGACGCAGCCGGTGCTGTTGATCAAGCGATGGAGGTTATCCGTCAGCGTATCAACAAGTACGACCTCTCGGAAGTCAACATCCAGAAGCAGGGCGCACGTCGTATCGTGATCGAGCTTCCGGACGTCAAGGACGAGAAGGAAATCCGCTCGCTGATTCAGACGACAGCTCGTCTTGAGTTCAAGCGCGTGATGATGAATCGCGATCTGATTCGCACGTTCTATGCAATCGATAACGTGCTCAAGGGCGTCGTTGCTGCTGAGCCGGCTGTTGACACAACAGCGAAGGATTCGACAGCGGTTGCGAAGGACTCTGCAGCGATTGCAAAAGCTGACACAGCCAAGAAGGACACAGCAACAGCCAAGACGGACACCTCGAAGAAGAACGCAAATCCGTATGCTGGTTTGAGCGACGACGAAGTTGCTCGCCGTGTCAAGCGCGACTATCCGTTCACATACATGCTCACAGGCCTCTTCGCGCCAAGCGAAAAGGCATCGTTCCAGAACTTCGACCTCATCCTCAAGAAGGCTGAAGACTTCCCAGAGCAAGGCATCTATAACTTCGTCGTCAGCGGCACAATGCTTCAGCAATTCCTGAAGTACTTGGAGCGTCCAGACGTGAAGCGTGCGATGCCAGCCGACCTCGACATCGTGGTCGCTGCACGCCCAGAAGGCACGCCAGCTAAGGATGGAACTCCAGAATTCTACAACGTCTACGGTGTTGTGCGCGAAGCCGACCTTACTGGTGACGTTGTGACAGAGGCATTCCCAAGCTTCGATCAGTCGAGCAACCAGCCAATGGTGCTCATGGAAATGACGAGCGAAGGTGGCGAGCGCTGGGCACAAATCACTGGTGCAAACATCGGTAAGCGCATTGCGATCATCCTCGACGGCCGTGTCTACTCAGCACCAACAGTGCAGAACAAGATCACTGGCGGATCGTCGCAGATCACCGGCGCAACAAGCCCAGAAGAAGCGAACCTTCTCGCAGTAGTCCTTAAGGCCGGTGCACTCAAGGCACCAGTGAAGATTATCGAAGAGCGCGTTGTTGGTCCATCGCTCGGTGAAGACTCGATTCGCCGCGGTGTGACAAGCTCGCTTCTCTCGTTTGCACTCATCGTGCTTTTCATGTTCATCTACTACATGTGGGGTGGTGGTCTTGCCGATATCGCCCTCATGATGAACGTGTTGCTCGTGATTGCTGGTCTCGCCGGTTTCGGTGGAACGCTCACGCTTCCTGGTATCGCCGGTATCATCCTCTCAACTGCGATGGCAGTCGACGCGAACATCCTCATCTTCGAGCGTATGCGCGAAGAGCTCTATGCGGGGAAAACGCTCAAGGCAGCTATTGATCAAGGCTTCGCGAAGGCTTGGAGCGCGATTATTGACTCGAACCTTACAAACATTCTCGCAACCATCCCGCTCCTGATCTGGGGCTCGGGTCCGGTTCGCGGTTTCGCTGTAACACTGCTTGTGGGTGCTGTTATTACGCTCTTCACAGCTGTGGTTGTAACGCGCGCAATGTTCACGCTGATCGCAGCGAGCGGCGCGACAACTTTCAACATTGGACAGAAGAGGACGGCATAACATGGACCTGATTAAAAAGACCAACATCGACTTCGTATCGAATCGCGTTGCGATCTTCCGCGCGTCGGTGATCATTGCGCTGATCGGTCTCGCCGCTACGTTCCTTCCAGGGATGATCGATCTCGGTATCGACTTCACAGGTGGTACACAGATCACGGTGAAGTTTGCGAACCAATCAGCTAGCGCAGATCAAGTCCGTGCTGCTGTCGGGGCAATTGGGTACGGGAATGCCGAAATCAAAAGCTTCGGCACGGCAGGTGAGTACCTGATTCGTATCAACGAAACAGGTCGCGCATCGGAAATCTCGGCATCGATTGTGGCCGGACTTCAGAAGTCATTTACGAATGATACAGTTACGCTCCTTGGTGCAGATAACGTCGATCCTAAGGTCTCGAGCGAACTCGCCGTTGACTCGGCTCTCTCGCTCTTCCTCGCGACGATTATCATCCTGCTCTACGTTGCATTCCGATTCCAGTTCGCATACGGTCTCTCGGCGATCGTCGCGCTCGCGCACGACGTCGTTCTGGCCTTTGTGATCTCGGTGCTCTTCAACAAGACAGGTCTGCTCAACCTCGAGCTGTCGATCAACTCGCTTGCTGCGTACCTCACGATTCTTGGCTACTCCATCAACGACAAGGTGGTGGTGTTCGACCGTATCCGTGAAAACCGCGAAAAGCATAAGGGTATGTCGCTTGTTGACCTCGTGAATCTGTCGCTGAACGAAACGCTGAGCCGTACACTCATCACGGGTATCTCGGTTCTTGCGGCTCTTCTCGTGATGGTGTTCCTCGGTGGCGACGTTCTCGAAGGTTTCGCCTTCACGATGTTCATCGGTATCGTCATCGGTACGTTTTCTTCGATCTACATCGCATCGGCATTCTTGATCTGGTACTCAGACCGTGTCCAGCACAAGAACGTCGGTGAACTGCATACGAAGAAGGCCTAACACAAGTGGGCACGTTCTCCATACGTCATGGCGAACCGGGATCAACAGTGATCGCGTTCGCTGAAGAAGTACTCGGAGGTTCGGAAGCCCTCGAACTCAGCTCTCTCATTCGCGAGGCATGTGCCGAACCATCGGCTCGCGTCGTGCTCGATCTCTCACGCGTTGTACGCATGAACTCGAGTGGACTCGGCATGTTGGTTGGCGCTCTTGCTACCGTGCGCAAGCATAACGCAAAGCTTGTTCTCGCAGCGGTGCCAGACCACGTAACCTCGCTCCTTACCATGACGCAATTGATCTCTGTCTTCGATCTTCAACCGACTGTTGATGAGGCGCTGCAAGCTTCATGAGCGTTCGCATTATCGTTGGCGCCCAATGGGGCGATGAAGGAAAAGGCAAGATTGTCGACATGCTCTCCGAGCAGGCCGACATAGTTGCTCGGTATCAAGGTGGCGCAAACGCTGGCCACACCATCGTGTTCAACGACACGAAGTACGTTCTGCACCTGATCCCTTCGGGTATTCTGCATCCGGGCACGCACTGCGTTATTGGCAATGGTGTCGTTATCGACCCAGTTGCACTGATGGAAGAGATTGCCATGCTCGAACGCATGGGTATCTCCATCGACGGACGTCTGCATATCTCGCACAAAGCGCACCTGATCATGCCGTACCACAAGATGATGGATGCGGCTCGAGAACGTCAGGCAGGTTCAATCGGAACAACCGGTCGTGGTATTGGTCCAGCCTACAACGACAAGGCACTTCGCAGCGGTATTCGCATCGTCGATCTCCTCGATCGCGATGTGCTCGGCGAAAAGATCCGTACGAACCTCGCGGAAAAGAATCAGATCCTCCATGCACTGTACGATGTTGAGCCACTTGATGTGGATGCAATGATCGAAGAGTACGTGGCATTCGACTCTCGGATTGATCCGTACATCACGGACACAACAGCACTGCTCAACAATGCACTCAAGGAAGGCAAGCGCGTGCTTGCTGAAGGTGCCCAAGGGGCTCTGCTGGATCTTGATCACGGAACGTATCCGTTCGTCACAAGCTCGAACCCAACGTCGGGTGGAGCCTGTACCGGACTCGGCATTCCACCAACATCGATCTCGTCGGTGATGGGCGTGGTGAAGGCCTACAGCACGCGCGTTGGCAATGGTCCGTTTCCGACAGAACTCAATGATGCAACTGGCGAACTCCTCCGCTCGGAAGGACACGAGTTTGGCGCAACCACCGGTCGTTCACGTCGCTGTGGCTGGCTGGATATCCCTGCGTTGAAGTACTCGATCATGATCAACGGCATTTCCGAGATCGCCCTTACAAAGCTCGACGTCCTCGGTGTGTTCAGCGACATCAAGATCTGCACGGGATACACCATCGATGGGGCACCTGTGAAGAGCTTCCCAGCCGATGTAAAGACGCTCGACCGTATCTCGTGTGAGTACATGACACTTGAGGGCTGGAACTGTCAGCTCGATGGCATTTCGTCGTTCGCGGACCTGCCAAAGGCCGCGCAGACCTACGTCGAGACCATTGAACGTCTGCTTGAGACCCCGATCACGTGGGTTTCGACGAGCCCAGCGCGCGAAGACACGTTCCGCCGCTAACGACAATTCGTCGGGTCACAACCTTTCTGCGAGGGTGTTTCACCCCAATGCCATAGTTTTAGCGCTATGGTATGAGGTCCCGCGTCACCATGCTTCTCCTTCTGCTCGTGCTGTGTTGCAGCGCGTTGCATGTGCGCGCCCAACGATGGGAAAAGGTGGCTCTGCCAGCCCCGTTCAACAGCGGATACTACCTCGACATCTTCTTCCTCCCGAGCGATCCAAGTCGTGGCTGGGCATGTGATCAGAATCGCGGCTATGTGATTCGCACCGTCGATGGTGGAAAGACATGGGCCGGTGTTGTCGTTGATCCTGCCCTCAACAACTGTCACCTCGAATACGTGCAGTTCCTCGACGCAAACATTGGCTACGTCTCGGGTCCATGTGGCGTCTACAAGTCGACTGATGGTGGGGTTACATGGACGAACATTCATCCAGATCCCACGGTGTCGCTATGGGGTGGATGGTTTCGCAACGCTACGGAAGGCTGGTTCGCCGGCGGTGGCGGTTGTGGTAACAACGTTGTGTTTCGCACTGTAGATGGTGGACTAACCTACACGCGGTTTGTTGATACAACCGTCAAACGAAGTGTACTCTCCGATCCGTACTGGGATGCAACGATGCCACCGAACACGGTGTATGCAGCTGGTGCGGCCACGGTCTGGCGATCAGACGATGATGGTGTAACGTGGCAAGTTCATGCATTCACAGGGACGAATGCTCCATGGCACGAAGAACTTGCAATGAAGGGGGCTTCCATCTGCGTGCCCCTTGGTGGAGCGAAGTGCTCAAACGTTCCTGGTGTGACAACAGGCATGCGCTTTAGTCCTGACAACGGGACGTCATGGCGCGAATTCAATTCCGGCGAGGAGATGTTCGGCACCTTCCTCACGTCACCCACGCATGGATGGGCTGCGGGGTGGGCTGGTTCTGCATATCAAACAACGAATGCCGGAATCAATTGGACGCTGCGCTCGTGCGGACTTGATGGTGCCGATCTCGATGATGTGTTCTTTCAGAACGACACAACAGGATGGGTCGTTGGCAATGGTGTGTTTCGCACTGCAAGCCCCTTGCGCAGAGCGAGTGATTCGATCCTCGCATTCCGCGGTGTGTGTCCAGACTCGACGAAGCGCGATACAGTTCGTGTGACCAATATCAATTGGTTGTCATCTCCATGGACTGCTACAATCATCGGCGCAGATGCAGCACACTTCCGCATCGTCAACACACTTCCTACGCAACTTGGCTCGTGTTCATTCGGTGATGTGATCGTTGAATACAAACCGCTTACGCGTGCTGCTCATAACGCAACGCTGATGATCAACGTGCAACAGCCAGAGACCACGCTTGTGGTGTCGCTCCAGGGCGATCAGCGCGGACGAACGGCGTTCCCAGTGGATACGCTTGTGAGTTTCCGCGATCGCGTAGGAACGCAGGTGCAGCGATCGATGATGTGGAGATCGACATCGGCTACAGAACTCGAAACGATCGTTCGCATTGTTCGTGTCAGTGGTGATAGTGGCATCTCGATGACGGCAACGATCCCTGCAACTGTTGGTGGGGGAGTGACGCTTACCTACATCACAGCGAATCTTCGCGATACTGGATGGGTGCAGGCAACGTTTCGCGTGACACTAGCGCCATGCGGTCGCGACACGCTTGTTACCGTGCGGATCTATGGTGAGTCGCCAATCTTCAATTCGATCTCTGCTGCAAGCGTTGCTGCCGGTTGCGACTCTACAGGTTTGCTCAAGGTGCCGATCTCGAACACGGGAAACATCCCCTTGATCATCGCGAAGATTGATGCGACCACGATGGGTGTGCAGCCATTCCGTATTCGTGGATTTGTCAGCGGAAGATTTGGCGGACCGTGGACGTTTGCTCCGGGAGAGGTCGACACCTTGATCGTCGAGTACGTTCCGCAGTCGAGCGCTGACAATGTCTCGCTCACGATCGAGCACGACGATCGCACAACGGTGCGCGGTTCGAAGACACCATGGATTGTTGCACTGCGTGGAACATCGCAACGCACACTCGTCTCGGTGACGCCACGCGTAATTGATCTTGGTTCGATGTGTGTTGGTACGTTCTACGATCGCTCGATCAGCGTAACGAATACTGGTACGTCCACCGCGTCGATGCGATTCTCGACATCGTCTGCAAACATCACCGGCTTGCCACAAAGCAACGTGACGCTGATAAGTGGACAGCAGCGATCGTTTACGTTCACGTTTACAGCGCGAGCGAAAGGTCCGTTTAGCGATACGATTGCCATCCGACTCTCGACGTGCGACGCTGTTGAGTATGTGATTGTCAAGGGGCTTGTTGAAGACCTCGCGTTGACGATTTCTCCAGCTACGGTGCGCGATTCCGCGGATGTAGGCGTAACGATGCGTCATCGTTTCGTGATTCGTCTTGCAGGGGGCGATAGTGCGCGCGTTGTTGATATCCGCATGCGTCCTTTGCCGATGGCCATGACGACAAACATTCCTCGGCTGCCATTCACGCTGCGTCGCAACGACAGTGCTGAGGTGACTATTGAATGGGGCTCGCCAACGCCAGCTGAATACAAGGGTCTCCTCGAAGTTGTCGCGGTGACGTCGTGTAGCACCACGGTGAGTTCCGACGTTTCCCTTCGTGCAATGTCAACAACAGTGCGTCACGGGCCAACATCACTCGCCTGGCAACAACGCTGTTCGCTTACGCAACGCATCGATAGCTTCTATGTCGATGTGTCTGGAGAACGTCCGGTTGGCATCCGTGAGCTGACGGTTGTGCCTGCTTCAGCCCCTTTCCAACTTGTGAATGCGACTCTTCCTCAGACGCTTCAACCGAACACGCGTACGTGGTTTGCCGTTGCCTACCAGCCAACTGTGTTCGATCGACAGACTGCGGTTGTGCGCGTTGTTACGGATCAGCAGGAGACACTCGCCGTGGCTCTACAAGGAGTGACGGATCTTGCTGCCGTTGACGTGCAACCGACGGTGATTGATCTCGGTGAGTTGTTTGCTTGTTCGCCGGACGATGAGCGCCGCATTATGGTGACGAGTATTGGCACCATTGCTGCAGATGTGCGAGTGGAATTGGTTGACGGAGTAACTGGACTTCGCATCGGTTCGAGTCCATCGCGTATTGAGCGTGGCGATAGCGCAGACATCCTGCTGACAGTACAGCCATCGTTGCTTCCTGTTGGACCACTACGTTCGATAGTCAAGATTATCAATGCCACGTGTGACGATACGGTCGATGTTGTTGTCGTTGGTGTTCGTCAGCCAGTTGGAACGCTGCAAGCATCACCAACTGAGGTACGTGCAACTGCTGTTGTTGGAACAGTATCGCGACAACGCATTGTGGTGACAAATGCCGATCTCTATGAGCGACGTATTGTTGGTGCAACCATCGTTCCATCAAGTAGCCGCTGGACACTCGCGAAGCCATTCGCGGAACGCGTGCTTTCGCCAGGAGCGACAGATACATTCGAGCTCACATTCGCGCCACTGTCTGCAGGCGACGACAACGCAGAGATCGTTCTAACAAGTGTGTCGCAGTGTTCAACGACAACCAAGGTTCCTCTTCGTGGTGTAGGACGTGAACCAGGTCAACCGGTAACGTACACACTGAAGCTTCGCATTGATGATTACACGGCGCAACCAGGTTCGATCGTTCACTTCCCAGTGGAGTGGCAGTCGTCCATCCGCGATGCCGTGATCGACAGTGTCGCTCTTGATGTGATCTTCTCGCGCCTAAACCTCCGCGTCGACAGTATTACGGCTGGTACGATGCCTGATGTCGACGTTACGTCCACATCAACGGAAGGTCGTGTGGTGCTTGTTGTTCGCCGCACCGGAACAGAAGCTGGCGACGCAGGTACGGTTGCTGTGCTTCACGGAACAACGTTTTCGGCAATACCCGACAGTACGCCACTCTCCTTTGCAACTGTGAGTGTGTGGGCTCAAGAAGACGTACTCGTTGAGAATGATGATGGCTCACTTGTAGTCGATGCATGCGGACCCCGGTTCCTGATCCGCATCGGTTCGCAAGCGGGTGTTCGTATCGTCTCGCCAATACCAGCGCGTGATCATGTTACCATTGCAATCGAGCTTGCTGCTCCTGACAAGATTGCGATCGATGTCGTTAATGTGTTGGGTGGCACGGTGCTTCACACGCAGAGTCGCGAGCTACCATCTGGAACGACCAACATCGACATCCAGCTACCCGAGACGATAGCGTCGGGCACATACATCCTGCGCGTTGCTACGCGCATGTCGGGATCGACTTCGACAACGTTTCCCGTTATTCGGTAAGTGAGCCGTACAGATTCTTGAGACAGAATCGTACGCCATCTTGAAGTGCCACCTTCGAATCCGTCGGAATAATCACATCGGCTTTTGCAAGGGGCGAGTACGACGCATCGGACTTGAGCTCGTTGTGTGTGATGCGAAGGCCAGCGCCGCCGCGGATGCGCTCACACAGTCCCGTGATCAGGCGAGTTACTTCGAACCCCTTCAGGATCTTTAGCTCCGTCGCCGAGGCAGGATTATAGTTCTCGACCATGAAAAGTCCAGCCATTGCGTAGATACTATCACGTGTCTCCATATCAATCACCGTGAGAGAGTCGTGGCGTCGTAGTGCCGCAACGATCGTTGATGCTACATCGTACGAAGCAGCGACCTTTTCACGAAAGATTGCCCACGGTGCAAGCCCCTTCTCACCATCAAGAAACTGCGTACCGCCAAGGGCTGTGAGTTTTGTGGGCCGAACACGAAATGCTGAATCGGCAGTAGCATAGAGGTCGGGACGCAGCACCGCCTCGCATAGGGCGCGTTGCATTGCGGTAAGAATAGCAGGATCAATCACGCGTCGGCCCGTACCGTCTTCTGTGAGGAACGACGTAGCGTACCCCGTTCCCTCAGTGCTTACGATCCATCCCTCGCCGCCCACGATCGTGAGCTTTACGCGTACAAGATTCACAATGCGTGCGATATCGATAAACGCGATAAGCTCCGCACCCATACGATCTGCTACTGCTTGTGCCGTGCGAAGCGAGTCTGGAAATGCGCGTGCGACGGAATCACGTGTCTCATTCGGAATCATGACGTACGACTTCGAGAGCTCACAGGCGAGCGCCATAGCAGCCTCTGCCTTGTACGCCGACAACAGCGTATCGGTCTTTGGGAACGAGATGCCACCGAGCATTACACGCTGCTGCGCGTGAGCCGTTGATGGCATTCCGATCCCCATCAGCGCAAGCACGAGGGCGCCCAGGGCCGTGTGTTTCCAATTCATAACACCCCGGTAAAACACACCTAATGGGCTGCCGATAGTTTCGAATACGTTCGTTCTGTTCATGTCGTACAAGTGGTCGGATTTCTCATGAAACAATTCATTCTCACACTGCTTATCGCATGTAGCTCTGTTGCGCTGATGGCGCAAAGCGGCTCCATCGAGGGCAAAGTTACGGATGCGGAGACCGGTGAGGCTCTTCGTGGTGCAAGTGTAAGTATTGTAGCCACGAAGAAAGGCTCGTACACCGACTCCAAGGGTACATTTCGCATTAAGAAGGTTGCTCCCGGTACCTACGCGATTCGCGTTACGTTCATTGGCTACGATCCAAAGGTCGTTGAAGGTATCGTTGTTGGGGAATCAGAGCCAGCAACTGTGAGTGTGCTTCTCGGCGCCACAAAGAAGGTTGGCAAGGAAGTCGTAGTGCAGGCTGACCGTGCGATGGATAACGCAGCTGCGCTGCTGAACCAACGCAAGAATGCATCGCAAGTAAGTGACGGAATTGGCAAGGAGGAAATCTCCAAGCTCCCTGATAGCGACGCTGGACAAGCCATGAAGCGCGTGTCGGGCGTAACGCTTGTCGAAGGCAAGTACGTCTACGTCCGCGGTGTGAGCGATCGCTACAGCAACACAACGCTGAATGGTGCCGCTCTCTCATCAACCGAGCCTGATAAGAAGGCGTTCGCATTCGATATGTTCCCCGCGGAACTGCTTGAAAATGCCAACGTCGCGAAGTCATTCACACCAGATCTGCCAGGCAACTTTGCTGGTGGACTGGTGCAGCTGAACACAATCGATTTCCCTACAGCGTTTGGTGTAAAGCTCAGCGCATCTCAGTCACTCAACGACTTTGTGTCCCTCCATCAGGGACAGTTTCTTACCTACTCTGGCTCGTCGCGCGATTGGTTTGCAGGGGGCGCGAGTGATCGCAGAGCTCCAGCGAATCTTCCAGCGAACCGTCAGGAGTTCCTCGAACTCAACTCGAAGGCACAGATCGGCGATGTCGATGCTGCTGCACGCGTAGCGGAAATCGGCAGCGGATTCCCGAACCGTGATTGGCAGACGGCATACGAGACGGCGCCGACCAACGGAGGTATGGGTGTGACGTTAACTGCTCCATTTGACATCGGCGAAAAGGATGCATTTGGTCTTGTAGCGAATCTCAACTATGGCTCATCGCATGCAATCAATCGCATGACACGTAGCGGTCTGCAAGCAGATCGTACACTTGGTTTCGAAAAGACGGGTACAACTGCAACGCGCAGTGCAAGTCTTGGCGGCCTTCTCAACATGGCCTATCGAATTGGCGAAAGCAGCACACTCTCGCTGAAGAATGTCTACAATCGCTCGATGGACGACGAGTCGCTCGAACTCTACGGTGAGAGCTACACACAAGCACAGACACGACGTGAGTTTGGCTTCAACTACGTGCAGAAGGAACTCCTTTCGTCGCAGGCTAGTGGTGAGCACGTGCTTGGTTTTGCCAACAACACGGTGGTTGACTGGAAGCTTGGGTATTCCGAGACAAATCGTAACGAACCAGACTATCGTCGCCTTCAGTACTCACGTCAGTCGACTGATGAACCTGGCACGATGTCGATCAACTTCTCACCATCACCTACGGGAGATGGCACGACGGCTGGTCGGTTCTACTCGGACATGTCCGAGTATTACCGCATTGCTTCATTGAACACTGTTGTTCCGGTGCAGGCTGCGAAGATCAAGTTCGGCGGACTCTATGAGTTCCGGAATCGCGACTTTTCAGCACGTTCATTCACGATCATTCAGTCACGCAACTATGCAGGTGACGTGGATGATCTGTTCCGCGGCAACGAGTTTGGTCCAGTCAATCCGTTCACTGCATTTGCTGACTCAAACTTCCGCGCAGACCGTCTGATGATGTCAGAAGAAACCCGACTGTCAGACAAGTACGTAGCGAACGAGCGCATTGCAGCTGGCTATGCTATGGCTGATGTTCCGTTTGATGTTGCCGATGTCAAGGTGCGCTTCATTGGCGGTGCGCGAATCGAAAGTAGCATTCAAGAGCTTGCATCATTCGACGTACAGGATCGTGCCGTGAATCCAATTGTGGATGTCACAGACGTTCTTCCGTCGATCAACCTGGTTGTGAGTCCGACCGAGTCCATGAACATCCGCGCAAGTGCGACGCAAACACTTGCCCGTCCATCGCTTCGTGAATTCGCCCCATTCTCGTTCTACAACTTCCAGATTCAAGCTGTTACCACAGGCAACCCGAATCTTACACGCGCTCTTGTCCAGAACTATGACTTGCGTTGGGAGCTCTTCCCGAATCCAGGTGAAGTGATCAGTGTGAGCGCGTTCTACAAGACGTTCCAAAACGCCATTGAGGAAACGATTCTCCCGTCTACATCTGAGTTGATATACAGCTTTCAGAACGCGAATGGATTGGCACAGAACTATGGAGTTGAGCTCGAGCTTCGTAAGCAGCTCGGATTCATTGCCGACTTCATGAAGCCGTTCACACTCTCGTTGAATGCGGCGGTGATTACATCAAGCATCAGCGTCAATCAGGGTGGCGTTATAGACGAGCGAGCGATGTGGGGTCAGAGTCCATACACGATCAATGTCGGCCTCTTCTACACCAACTTCTCGTCGGGTTCAACGATTAACCTTGGCTACAACACCTACGGTGCGCGCATCATCAAGGTTGGTCAACGCGGTGCATATCAGTTCGATGATCCGCACGTGTACGAAATGCCTCGTCATGTTATCGATCTCAGCTTCACGCAGGCTCTCAGCAGTGTGCTCGAACTCAAGTTCGCAGTGCGCGATATCCTGAATCAGCCTCTGTACTGGGAACAGGGTGGTATCAACATTCAATCAAACATCCGCGGTCGGACGTTCACGTTCGGCGTCGGATATCGCATTCAGTAAACGACTGTTTTGTCATTTCTCTTAGGGGTTGTTATGAAGACTTGGAGTCTTCTCATTGCAGCGCTCGTACTTGCGGTCGGTGTCGCTTCGGCACAGAACCCGACATCGTGTCGCCTCACATTTCCGAATGGCGGTGAAACATTCCGCCCGGGCTCAACGCAGGAATTGCGTTGGGATACTGCCGGCACCTTCCGCGCACGTTGGCGGTTCAAGTACGGAACATCACCAGCAGGTCCATGGACCACGCTTGCAGGACGTGGGAATGTTCTTGACTCTGCGACATCCCGTGGTCAATCAGTACCGTCGGCAAGCGGCGGATGGCGCGTGCCGGCACAAGGCACCACAAGCGGCTATATCCGTATGGAGCTGATTGCTGATTCCAACAACGTGTTTGACATTTCCGATAGCCCCTTCACGATTGAATCTCCTTCGGTTGTAACACCCGACTCAGTCCTTCGTGGTGAGATCACGGGACGCGTGCGTCTCTCGAACACAAAGATCTACGGCCTTGATGGATATGTCTACGTCAATGATGGTGCTGTACTCGAGATTGAACCAGGTACGATCATTGTGGGTGATACTGTAGGCCAGAACTCCGTGCTCTGTGTCAATCGTGGCGGAAAACTCGTCGCGAACGGTACGAAGCTGCAACCAATCGTCTTCACATCATCTGCAGCTCCAGGTCAGCGCGCACGCGGCGACTGGGGTGGTATCGTGATCTGCGGTCGTGCACGTACGAACCATCCAGGCGGACAAGCAGCTATCGAAGGTGGCATTGCTGATGCAACTCCGGGTGGACGTGGTTGGTTTGGTGGACAGGATGACGATGACTCAAGCGGATCGCTTCAGTATGTCCGCATCGAATTCGCGGGTATCGCAGTTGCCCCAAACAACGAGCTTAACTCCTTGACGATGGGTGCGGTAGGACGCAAGACGGTCCTGAACTACATTCAAGTATCGTACGGTAATGATGATGGCTTTGAGTGGTTTGGTGGCACTGTAAATGCGAAGCATCTCATTTCGTACGGGATTCTCGACGACGACTTCGATACAGACAATGGCTTCAGTGGTCGCGTACAGTTCGCTGTTGTGAAGCGTTTCCGCACAGTGGCTGACGTATCTACATCACAGGCCTTTGAATCCGATAATGATGCGAATTCTTCGTTCAATCGTCCGCTCACATCAGCTGTCTTTTCGAACTTTACATGCATCGGGCCACTTCAAGACACATCATGGACACCTGGTAGTGGGCCGAATCAATACAATGCGCGTTTCGGCGCAGCGATGCAGATTCGTCGCAATTCACGTCTCAACGTGTTCAACTCGGTCTTCGTAGGATGGCCGCGTGGATTCGAGATTGCCCAAGCACCAACGATGGCTGCAGCCTTCACCGATTCACTTGCAGTACGTACATCAAACTGGTATGGTGTTAAAGGTTCATGGCTCAACCTTGCTGGAGGTACACCACCTGCTGGTATGGATGCGAACTGGATTTCAAAAGATGAGCACATGAACGTTGGTGATCGCTCGAATCCGAACAATGCGTTTCTAGTGAATCCATGGGCTACAGACGCAACGTTCAATGCCCGCCCACGTGTTGTAGCACTATACCTGGGTTCGGGTATGTTCGGTGGCGGTGGCGCTTTCAAGTTGCTCGATGATCCGTTCTTCGAGACAGTATCATACCGCGGCGCATTCCCTGCAGACGGTGAAGCATGGGATGAAGGTTGGGCGAACTACGACCCAGTAAATACAGAGTATCGTGCTGCGGTTGTTGTGCGCATCACGAAGCCAGGAGCAGCTGCCGGCGAGTCGTACCTTCAGGGTACGAAGGTCAACATTGAGTGGGACACAACGAGCGCTGCCGGTAACCGCTACAAGTTCGAATTCGCAACATCTGCGCAGGGACCATGGTCGCCTATTGCGGGTGCCGAGAATGTACTTGACGCTGGTGCAACACGCGGCAAGTTGGTGAACGGCTTCACAGCACCAAACGTTGTGACGCAAAGTGGTTACATCAAGATGACGCTGATCAGCGATCCGACAAAGTTTGACGTAACTGACATTCCATTTGCAATCACAGCACCAGTAGTTGTTGAGCCAACGGTTCGTTTGATCGAGCCTGGCACGAACGTTCGCGAAGTGCGCGTTGGTCAGTCGGTGGACCTCCGCTGGGACACAACTGGCACGTTCCGTCAACGCTGGCGCTTTGAGTTCGGCAAGAGCCCGTCGGGTCCGTGGACAACGATCTCTGGTCTGTCGAACGTACTTGACTCAGCAGCCCGTCGTGGTGCAGTTGCCGGTGGTATCGTGTTCCGTCCGAGCGATCAAACAGAGACAGGATACGTCCGTATGGTGTTGCTGAGCGACACTACGAAGACTGACATCAACGACAATCCGATCAAGATTGTCGCTCCGGCACCTGTACGTGCAGACTCCGTGCTTCGTGGCGAAATCACTGGTCATGTGAAACTCTCGAATACGAAGATCTACGGTCTTGACGGTTATGTCTATGTCAATGATGGTGCCGTACTTGAAATCGAAGCAGGTACGATTATCCTCGGCGATACAGTAGGACAGAATTCTGTGCTCTGCATCAACAAGGGTGGCAAGCTTATCGCAAATGGCACACGTAAGCTGCCGATCGTCTTCACGTCGAGCGCACTGCCGGGTCAGCGTGCACGTGGCGACTGGGGTGGCATCGTAATCTGTGGTAAGGCTCGCACAAACCACCCAGGTGGTCAAGCTGCAATCGAAGGCGGTATCGCTGAGTCGGCACCAGGTGGCCGTGGCTGGTTTGGTGGTCAGGACGACGAAGACTCGAGTGGTTCGCTGCAGTACGTTCGCATCGAATTCGCTGGAATTGCTGTTGCTCCGAACAACGAGCTTAACTCGCTCACGATGGGTAGCGTCGGACGGAAGACTGTATTGAATCACATTCAAGTATCGTACGGAAATGATGACGGTTTTGAGTGGTTTGGCGGCACGGTGAATGCCAAGCACTTGATCTCGTACGGAATCCTCGATGACGACTTCGACACGGACAACGGATTCAGCGGCAAGGTTCAGTTCGGCATTGCGCAACGCTTTCGCACCGTCGCTGACGTCTCAACGTCGCAAGCGTTTGAATCGGATAACGACGCGAATGCATCGTACAACCAGCCATTCACATCAGCGGTGTTCTCGAACATCACGGCCATCGGTCCACTCCAGGACACGTCATGGACAACAGGCGGTGGTGCAAATCAATACAACGCACGCTATGGTGCTGCAGCGCAAGTGCGTCGCAACTCACGTCAGAGCATTCTCAACTCAGTGTTTGTTGGCTGGCCGCGTGGCTTCGAGTTTGCGCAGCTTCCTACGATGATCGCAGCAAACGGTGATAGTCTCTCAATCCGTAACAATTCGTGGTACGGTGTGAAGAACGCTACGCTCACGCTTGCAGGACTCTCGGGTGGTGCAACACCGCCTGCAGGGTTCGACAACACGTGGCTCGGTAAGCCAGAGTTCAACAACGTCGTTGATAAGTCTTCGCCATCTGTTGCGATGCTCGAAAATGCATTCGTCAACACAGTTGAGTTTGATGCTTCACCATCGGCTGGCTCGCCAGTACTCAATGGTGCATCATTCGATGGCAAGGGTGATACCGAATTCTTCGAGCGCGTAACGTTCCGTGGCGCGATCGGACTCGAGCGTTGGGATCTCGAATGGACAGAGTATGATCCAGTTAACCGCGAATACAAGGCTCAGCCACCGGTGAGCGTCAACGACGACAACGCCGTTGCCGCATTCACAGGTCGTGTATTCCCTAATCCTTCATCTGATGCATGTTCGATTCGCTATGAGCTTGCAAGTGATGATGTCGTTACGATTCGCGTTGCAGATGCAACAGGCTCGCTCGCATCAACACTGCTCGCGAATCAAACACAAGCTGGCGGTGTGTATGAGTTCCGACTCAACACCAGCTCGCTCACATCAGGTATGTACTATGTGACGATCACTGGCCGAACAGG
>VFQT010001026.1_pt1 | contig 36630 bp, 33 predicted proteins | sample 3512381 | NCBI WGS metagenome assembly VFQT01 (sample SAMN10412376, study PRJNA504923) | tailings metagenome | isolation source: Relicate 2 Philex TSF3 active mining site | place: Philippines: Tuba, Benguet | collected 2017-08-29 | reverse complement strand
CACCATGTTCCACCCGGAAGTGGTGCACACGCCGGACGGCGCGAAGCTGCTTTCCAACTTCGTGAAGAAGATCGCCGGCATGAAGGGCGATTGGACCATGGCGGCCCTGCGCGCCGAACAGGTCGCGAAGATTAAGGCGCAGGTGGGCAAGGGGCGCGTAATCTGCGGACTTTCGGGTGGTGTCGACAGCTCGGTGGCGGCGGTGCTGATCCATGAGGCGATTGGCGACCAGCTGACGTGCGTGTTCGTCGACACGGGGCTGATGCGCGCGAACGAGGCCGACGAGGTCGTGAAGCTGTTCCGTGGCCACTACAACATTCCGCTGGTGCATGTGGATGCCGGTGAGACGTTCCTTGGCGGCCTTGCGGGAATGACGGACCCGGAGGCGAAGCGGAAATTCATCGGCAAGACGTTCATCGACATCTTCGAAGCCGAAGCGAAGAAGGTCGAAGACGCGCAGTTCCTGGCTCAGGGTACGCTCTATCCGGATGTGATCGAGAGCGTTTCGTTCGATGGCGGCCCATCGGTGACGATCAAGTCGCACCACAATGTGGGCGGACTGCCGGAGAAGATGAACCTCCAGCTGGTTGAACCCTTGCGCGAACTGTTCAAGGACGAGGTGCGGGCGCTGGGCCGGGAGCTCGGCATGCCGGAGACGCTTGTGGGGCGACACCCGTTTCCGGGGCCGGGGCTGGCGATCCGGATACCGGGTGAGATCACGCCGGAGCGCGTGGCGATCCTGCAGAAGGCGGACGCGATCTATCTCGACGAGATCCGCAAGGCGGGGCTGTACGACAAGATCTGGCAGGCGTTCGCCGTGCTGCTGCCCGTGCGCTCGGTGGGCGTGATGGGCGATGCGCGCACGTATGAGAGCGTGCTGGCGCTGCGCGCGGTGACATCGACGGACGGCATGACGGCGGACTTCTATCCCTTCGACATGGCCTTCCTCGGCCGCTGCGCGACGCGGATCATCAATGAGGTGAAGGGTGTCTCGCGCGTGGTCTATGACGTGACGAGCAAGCCGCCGGGAACGATCGAGTGGGAGTGAACTGATCGGGATGGGTCAGGGCAAGCATGCCGTCGCATCGCAGGAGCGCCGCGTGAAGCGGCTGGGGTATCGGTATGGCGTGCTGCTGATGAAGTGCGCCAAGCCGTTCGGCAAGGTGGCGCAGCATGGCGGCTACATGCTGCGCGACGAGGACACGCGCAGAATCGTGTTCGGCAATGACGGCTATGAATTCTCGGCGACGCTGGACGAGGTTGAGGCGTTCCTCGATGCGCAGCCGAAAGTTCGCGACGACGAACCCTAACCCTGCATGTCGGCCGTCGTCACGCGCGTGAACTCGCCGAGCTGGCAAGGGATGCCGCTTTCCAAGACAAAGATGGTCTGCAGGCCGGGGCAGACCCGATTGCTGATGTCCCAGCTGAAGCCGCCTTGCGCCTTAAGGCCGGGGCAGGCGCGGGGGAGCTTGTTGCTCAAGACCTCTCCGCCCGCGAGCGTGAAGCGGATCTCCTCATTGCTGACAACGTCGTGTGAGCGGATGCGCGCGCCTTCGATGCAGGCGCTGCCGAGGTCGGCCTGCTGCGCGGGCTGCCCGGGGGAGGTGCAGGCTGCGGCGGCGAGAAGGATGAAGGACGCGGGGCCGGGGTGAAGGCGTCTCATGAAGGGCTCCTTTTGGTGCTCACGCGTCGTTCGAAACGCGGGTGAAGACGCCGAGCTGACAGGCGGTTCCGTCCTCGCGAACATGGATGGTCTGTTCGTTCGAGCAGACCAGCGTGCCGCGCACCTCCCATGTGAAGCCACCCTGAAATTTGAGGCCCGGACAGGCGCGGGGCAAGCGGTTAAGCCACACCTCGCCGCTGGCGAGGGTGAACCGGATTTCCTGGTCGCTGAGGATCTCCTGCCTGGTGATGCGGGTTGGGTTGATGCACGCGTCCGCAATGCTGGCGGATGTGGCGTCGCTGCCAGTCGCCGGTGTCGAGCAAGCGGCGAGGCTGCCAACCACCAGCGCGCAGACCAGACCTGATGCCATGGCGCGTGTCATGAGGTGCTCCCTGATGATGCTGGTGGAGCCTGCGCTCGTCGCGACAGTTGTGCAATCGGCTTGGGCAGGCTTCCGGAGCGAGAATTGATCGACCATAACGCGCCGGAATTTCGTCAGACATCGGGGACAAACGATGCCCAAGGCCACGACCCTGTATGGACTCGCCAGCTGCGACACGACCCGGGCAGCCCGGAAATGGCTGGATGGGGAGGGCATCGCCTACCGCTTCCACGACGTGCGAGAGGATGGCCTGAGCAAAGCCCTGGTCGAGGCGTGGGTGAAGCAGGCGGGCTGGGAGAAGGTGCTGAACAAGGCGAGCACCACCTGGCGGGAGCTTCCCGCGGGGAAAAAGGCAGGTCTTGACCAGGCCGCGGCGATCACCCTGCTTTTGGAGCATCCGACCCTGGTCAAGCGGCCGGTGCTGGATCGGTGCGGAATTATTTCGCTGGGATTCAAGCCAGCGGCTTACGCGGCTCGTTTCGGGAGCCCCTAAGCGTGTCGACGCGGCAGTAGCTACCGCGCATGTCACGCAAAACCGTCACCGATTTCTGCTATCGGCAAGGGGCGGACAGGATCGTCAGGTCCGCCTGCGTCAGATACGACACAAATGCCGCAGGGGGATGGACGAACCGACTGACGCAAACTATGTAGCCGCCCAGACTCCCCCAAAACGATTCAACAACGTTGATTCCGAAAGACTAGATGCAGCCGAAAAATTCGACCTTCTCAGACCGGCAAGCCGCCTCGCTCGCCGCCAAGAAAGCCCTCCTCGAAAAATTCAAGCCCAAGCCCATGGTCCAGGCGGAAGTCCCGATCGACCACGAGGCCGAGCGCCGCGCGCGGATGGAAGCCATCCGCGCCCAGCGGGAAGCTGAGCGCCTCGAGCGCCAGCGCGCCCGCGAGGAAGCTGAGGCCAAGGCCGAGGCCGAGCGTATAGCGGCTGCTGAAGCGGCTGAGCGCGCCCGGATCGAAGCCGAGCAGAACATCGACGCGATCAAGCGCGCTGAGCGTAAGGCGCGCAAGAAAGAGATCAAAGAGGCGGCAAAAGCCAAAAAGGAGATGCGGGCCGTTTCCAAGCCGGGTGGCCCACGGGAAGCGCGGCCTGTCGATCCCTACGAGGAACACCGCCGGTATATCGAGAGTCTCGAGCGCGGGCGCGAGCGCCGCCGGGCCTGATCACAGGCAGGTCTCATCCAGTTTGACGGCCTCCGGGTACATCGGGGGCCGTTTTTCTTTTTTCCGGGGCCATGGTGCTGGCCATCCACGAGACGATTGCCGGAACTGCCCGGCTTTGCTCTGATCCATTCAGGGCTGCGGGTGCGGAGAGGGACATGGACCTGGCTTATGTGATCGCCTTTCTGGGCGGCGTTCTGGTGTTCTTTGCAACACACTATTTTTCGGCCTTCCGTCGGCGGGACGGAGGCGGGCTCGTCGAAGCCCTCGGGCCTGGTCCCTATAAAGGGCTCTATTCGCTGCTGACGATTGCGGGCTTTGTGGCCCTCATCTGGGGCTATGCCAATCTCAAGCCCTGGATCACCGTGGCTGAGCCGCCGGGATTCATGCGCCACATTGCGATGGCGCTAATGCTCCCGGCGATCATCCTGCTGGTTGGGGCCTACGTCCCCACCGGATTTATGAAGAGGGCGGTCAAGCATCCGATGCTGGCCGCGGTGAAGATATGGGCGTTGGCCCACCTGCTCGTAAACTGGGATGTGGGGTCATTGATCCTGTTCGGCTCGTTCCTGCTCTTCGGCGTGGTCGACAGGATAGCCGTGAAGCGGCGGGGTGATCTCGGCGCCGCAGCAGCGACCCCGCACATCATGGGGGATCTGATTGCGTTGGTGGTCGGCTTCGCAGTCTATGGCCTGATGGTTTTCGAGCTTCACTACGTCCTTTTCGGGATCGATCTCTACGGTTGAATCCCCGATCTGGGGTTGTGGATTGCACCGGACTTACGGTGAGACTAAGCAGCGCCCAAGCCAGGGCCCCGGTTTGGGGTAAAGAGGGCGCTCCCCCATGTCTGCCCAAGCCCAGTCGAACCGGAAGACGGTAAAGGACATCGCCGCAGCCAAGGGCGGCACGCCGCTGGTCTGCCTGACGGCCTACACAGCACCGATGGCCGGCCTTCTCGATGAAGCCTGTGATGTGCTGCTGGTGGGCGATAGCGTGGGGATGGTGGTGCACGGCCTGCCAACCACCGTGGGCGTGACGCTGGAGATGATGATCCTGCACGGACAGGCGGTCATGCGCGCATCGAAGCGGGCATTCGTCGTGGTCGACATGCCGTTCGGATCATATGAGGCGAGCACCGAGCAGGCGTTCATGAACGCTTCGCGCGTCATGAAGGAAACCGGCTGCCAGGCCGTGAAAATCGAAGCGGGCGAGTATGCGGCGGCAACGGTGCGCCATCTGGTTGACCGCGGCATCCCGGTGATGGCGCATGTCGGCCTGCGACCTCAGGCCATCCATGTCGATGGCGGCTTCAAGGCCAAGGGGCGGACCGAAACGGAGCGCGCGAGGGTTGTTGCGGAGGCGAGGGCGGCGGATGCGGCCGGCTGCTTCGCCATGGTGATCGAGGGCGTGGCGGAGGACCTGGCCGCGGAGGTCACCAAGCAGGTCTCCTGTCCTACGGTGGGCATTGGCGCTTCGGTGGCCTGCGATGGCCAGATCCTCGTCACGGATGACCTGCTAGGCCTGTTCGAGCGGAGCCCGCGATTCGTGCGGCGCTATGCCGACCTGCGTGGGGAGATAGGCCGGGCAGTCGAAGGATATGCGAAGGATGTCCGGACCCGGGCGTTCCCAGGGGCCAATGAAACCTACGTCCTCAAAAAAGGGCCATAATCCCAACGGCCCATCCTTTCCCTAGCAGCTTTAGCGAATTGCCCGGGCGGTCTGCCCCGGCTAAGTTGCCCCACCTTTCGGAGCCCACCCCACCGTGAATGACGACGCCTTTCAGGAAGTGAACCAGAGCCTACGCGATGAATCGCTGGCCAAGCTCTGGAAGCGCGTGTCGATTTTTGTCTATCTCGGCATCGCCGCAATCGTGATCGGCGTGGGCGTCATGGAGTTCATGCGCTACCAGCGCAATGAGGCGATCGACCGCGCGGCCAAGACATACGATGCCGGATTTGCAGCCATCGAGGCCAGCGATCTCGCCACCGCGCGCGCACGGTTCAGCGAGCTGACCGCCAACGATACGGGGTTCGCAGTGCTTGCGGGACACATGCTCGCCGGGATCGAGCGCGACCTGACCAACGATACTGCCGCCATCGAAGCGCACCTCAAGACCGCGGCGGCGGCTGACGGCGGCGTGATGGGCGACCTCGCCCTGCTGAAGCTGGGCTACATGCAGGCGGACACGGCGACACGCGCGCAACTTGAAGCAACTCTCAAACCGCTGCTGGACAAGTCCGGGCAGGCTTCGCTGCTTGCGCGTGAAGTGATCGCGGCCAAGGCGCTGGCCGAAGGCGACATAGAATTTGCCCGCGATACATTCGAGGTGCTCGACGTGGATATCAACGCTCCGGGCGCGATGCGCGAGCGCGTCGCGCGTGCGCTCGCCACGCTTCCGCCACGGGCTGTGAACCTGGATGCGCCGGCTGCGGCGCCAGCTGCCCCGCCCGCGACGCCGGCGGTGACGCCTGTTCCCGCTCCCGCTTCCTCGACCGGACAGCAACAACAATGATGTCAGTAAAGCGTTCCTTGTTTCTAGCCGTGCCGCTCGCGGTTGTGCTGTCCGCGTGCGGCAGCGGGCCTGTGGTGCTCTCCGAAGAAGAGAAGGCCGCACGCATAACGATCAATCCGTTCGAAGATGCGCTGACGCCGGACCCGGAGCTTGCCGCTTCGGCGATTGCCCTGCCGCCGGCGCAGCCCTCGGGGGACTGGGCCCAGTCGGGCCTCAACCCTGCGAAGGTTCCTGGCCATCTCGAAGCCGCGCCGGAGTTCCGCGAAGCCTGGCGGACGAACATCGGCGAAGGTTCGGGGGAGATCAAACGCATCGTCGCCGCGCCCGTCGTGAAGGACGGCCGCATCTACGTGATCGATGCGGCCCAGAAGGTCTCGGCGCTCGATGCGGCTTCGGGCCGCCGCGTCTGGGAAAAGCAACTCAAGGCCGCCAATCCGCACTGGGACGAATTCTCGGTTGGCGGAGGGCTGGCAATTGCCGGCGACAAGCTCATCGTCGCCTCGGGCTTTGCCTACGTGACCGCGCTGCGTCTCAATGATGGCGGTGAAATCTGGAAACGCCGGGTCGAGAGCCCGATGTCATCCTCGCCCGCGATCATGGGCAACCGGGCGTTCCTGACTTCCACCAACAACGATTTCTTTGCGATCGACACGGACAACGGCGAGATCATCTGGAACGACCAGGCGCTGGCCGAGACGGCGCGTGTGCTGTCCTCGCCGAGCCCCGCCGTGAATCAGGATATCTTGGCGGTCGGCTATTCCTCGGGCGAGCTGATTGCCTACCTCCCTGCGAACGGTCGGCGCCTGTGGTCCGACACGCTGACATCGACGGGACGCTATACACCGCTGTCGGCGATCAACGACATTGCAGGCAAGCCTTCGATCCAGGACGGCGTCGTCTATGCCGCTAGCCATTCGGGCGTGCTTACGGCGATTGACGCGCGTTCGGGCGCGAGGATCTGGAGCAAATCGTTCGGTTCCCGGCAGGGACCGGTGATCGGCGGTGAGTATCTCTTCGTCGTCGGAACCGGGGGCAAGGTCGCCTGCTTCAACAAGATCGACGGCAAGCTGGCCTGGACGCGGGACCTGCCGGAGTTCAAGGACGGCAATCGCGAGAACCGGATCGTTTGGACCGGGCCTGTGCTGGCCTCCGGCCGGCTGGTCGTTGTCTCTTCGGACGGCGATATCGTCGCGTTGTCGCCGCAGGACGGCAAGACGGTTTCGGAGATAAAGGTCGGGCAGAGCATCTTCATCGAGCCGATCGCCGCCGCCGGAAAAATCTTTGTCCTGACCGATCAAGCCAACCTTATCGCGATCAGGTAGGCTGGCGCCTGCCTCTGGAGTTTTCGCCATGACGCTGACGGTGGCCATCGTCGGTCGCCCGAATGTCGGCAAGTCGACGCTGTTCAACCGGCTCGCTGGCCGCAAGATCGCGATTGTCGACGACCAGCCCGGCGTTACGCGCGATCGCAAGGAAGCAGTGGGGCGGCTGGGCGATCTCGACCTTCGCCTGATCGATACAGCCGGGTTCGAAGATGTGACCGACGCCTCGCTGGAAGCGCGCATGCGGCGCCAGACGGAGATCGCGATTAGCGAGGCTGATGTTTCCATCTTCCTCTTTGACGCCCGTGCAGGCGTGACGCCGATCGACGAGCGGTTTGCGCAGTTGCTGAGGAAGTCGGGCAAGCCGGTCGTGCTGGTCGCCAACAAGTGCGAGGGCAAGCAGGGTGATGAAGGGCTGATGGAGGCCTGGCGGCTGGGTCTTGGCGATCCCGCGCCGCTCTCCGCCGAGCATGGCGAGGGCATGGCTGAGCTCTATGAGGGGCTGCGGCAGGCGCAGGAAAAGCTTGAGGTGAGCGGCGAGTTCGTCTCGCTGGAGCCCGTGGTCGAGGAGGAAGAGTCTTTCGATCCGGATGTCGAGGCGCCACCTGAGCCGGACAAGCCGATCCGCATCGCTTTCGTGGGCCGGCCCAATGCGGGCAAGTCGACGCTGATCAACGGGATCCTCAACGACGACCGGTTCATCACGGGCCCGGAAGCCGGCATCACGCGCGACAGCGTGACGGTGGCATGGATGTGGCGCGACCGGGAGATCCGGCTTGTGGACACGGCCGGCCTCCGCAAGCGCGCGAAGGTGCAGGAGAAGCTTGAGCGCCTGTCGACAATGGAGACGACGCATTCGATCCGCTTTGCGGACGTTGTGGTGCTCGTGATGGATCCGCGCGATGCGTTCGAGAAGCAGGACGTGCAGATCGCCAACCTCGTTCTGCGTGAGGGGCGCGGGCTCGTCTTTGCGATCACCAAGTGGGACACGGTCGACAATCATGCCGAGGCCCGCAAGGAGATGGAGCATCAGGCTGAGGCGCACCTGCCGCATGCTAAAGGGACGCCGGTTGTGCCGGTCTCGGGCCAGACTCGGCGCAATCTCGACAAGCTGATGGATGCCTGCCTGAAGGTGCACAAGGACTGGTCGGCGCGCATCAAGACGCGAGATCTCAACGACTGGCTTCAGTATACAACGCAGAAGCATCCGCCGCCGGCGCCGGACGGCAAGCGCATAAAGCCACGTTATATGGCACAGATGAAAACGCGCCCGCCAACTTTCGTGCTTCTCTGCTCGCGCTCCGAAATGATGCCAGAGACCTACAAGCGCTACCTGCTCAACGAGATGCGAGCGGCGTTCGACCTGCCGGGCGTGCCGATACGGCTGGTGCTGAAGTCGCCGAAGAATCCGTACGCCGAGGGGGAGGAGTAGGCGAACGCCGGACCCTACCACTGACCCGCTAGTCTGGTGCGCTGGAATTCTTCAAAACGCAGAACGCCCCAAGATTCGTGGGCCCGAAATAGGTTGTGCAGGCGGCGCTGAGGCGACGAAAGGCGGGGCGACAATGGCAATCCTGAAGCTCGACCATGTCGTGAAGTGTTTCGGCGACTTTACGGCTGTCGACGATCTCACTTTCGAAGTTCCCGAAGGCGGCATCTTTGGCTTTCTTGGCGGCAATGGTGCTGGGAAGACAACAAGCCTGCGCATGGCGCTCGACATCATCCGCCCGACATCGGGGACCATCGAAATTCTCGGTCGCAGGCCGGGCCGGGAGAATGCTGCCGAAATCGGCTTCCTTCCCGAGGAGCGAGGCCTCTACCGTCGCATGACGGTGATCGACACCATCGTTTACTTCGGCCGCCTCAAGGGGATGGATGCAGCCACCGCCAAGAAGGAAGCCGAACGCCTGATCGAACGTTTCGGACTTGGCGGATGGACTAAGGTGGCCGTCGAAAAACTGTCGAAAGGCATGTCGCAGAAAGTGCAGGTCGCGGCCGCGATGGTGAACCGTCCAAGACTGCTCATCCTCGATGAACCTTTCTCGGGTCTCGATCCGGTGAACCAGAAAGTGCTTGAGGATCTTGTGCTGGAAACGGCGCGGGCCGGCTCGACCGTGGTGTTCTCGACCCACATCATGCAGCACGCCGAACGGTTGACGAACCGTCTCGTGTTGCTGGCTCGCGGGCGCCCGGTCTTCGAGGGCACACAGGAAGAGGCGCGCGCACAGCTTCCCAGCCGGCTGACGCTCGTGTCGGAAGCCGATCCCTCAAGCCTCCCGGGCGTTGCATTCGCGCGCAGAACGAAGGGCGCAGAAGGATGGGCGAGTTGGGATGTGTCGCTGATGGCAGGCGCCACGCCCGGCGACCTGCTTCAGACCTGCACGCGAACTGGTTTTGCGCTCCGGGGCTTCGAGAGTCACCGTCCCAGCCTGCACGAAGTCTTCATCCACCTTGTCGGCTCCAGCCAGGAGACACCGTCATGAGAAGCATCATCCTTGTCGCGGCGCGCGAGTACAGGCAGATTGCCGCAACCCGCGGCTTCTGGGTGATGTTGCTCGTCCTTCCGGTTGTCATCGGCATCAGTCAGGTCGCAGGTCGATACTTCCGGCCCCCACTGGACTCGGCCTATGTGCTCGTAGACCAGTCGGGGCAGTACGACTCCGCCATCGACCGCCGGCTCCTGCTCAACTACCAGCGGGTCGAACTCGGCGCGTTCTCCGCCTACGTGCAGCGCTGGAACCTGTCGAGCGTCGACCCGGACGCGGTCTGGGCGAAAGGTGAGCGATGGTTTCCCGATGCCCAGGTCGAACAGTTCCTCTCCAATGGCGGCATCGAAGCCGCCTGGAGCAGGGTCGCGCCGGCCAAGCCACGAGAGGCGCCCGACTACGAGATTGATCCTCCCGCCTATATACGCGCCCCGCTGCCCGCCGGGGTTGTCGCCAGTGCAGGGCCCGAGGCGTTTGCCGAAGGCTTAGCCGGTCCTCTAGGGGGCGGCGAAATCGATACGCCACTGGGAAGACGGCCTCTTGCGCTCGCAGTCTGGATTCCACCGGAAATCAACGATGCGTCGCCGGTGCGCATGTGGACCAACGGTGCGCCCAACAACACGCTGGTGGACAATGTCCGCAACGAGGTCACGCGCATCCAGCGGGCCCGCGCGCTCCAGGCCAGTGGTCTTGCGCCTGACGTCGTGGAAGGCATCGCCAACATCACGACCCCGATCAGGCTCAGCGCGCCGCCGCAGGGGGCTGGGCGGGAGCAGGTGGCGATCCGCTCCGCCCTGCCGCTGGCCATGGTGTATCTCCTGCTGGTCACCGTAATGACCACGGGCTCGATGATGCTGCAGAGCGTGATCGAGGAGCGGTCAAACAAGCTCCTGGAATCCATTCTGGCCACGGTTCACCCCTCGCAGCTGATGTATGGCAAGCTGCTCGGTCTCGGCGCGATCGGCCTCACCATCCTCGGCGTCTGGGTCGGGGCCGCCGTTGGTGCGGCTCTCTCCGTGCAGGGCGTTGTGGCGGACATCGTCAAGCCATCGCTGTCGGCGATCGAACCCTGGATGTTCGGAGCCATGCTGTTCTACTTCTTTAGCGGCTACCTGATCATTTCGATGCTTTATCTTGCGATCGGCGCGCTCTCCAATTCGCTGCAGGACGCCCAGGCCTATCTCATGCCAGTGATCATGATCATCATGCTGCCGGTCGTTTTCATGATGGTGTCGGTCCTGCAGCAGCCGAACGGCGTCTTTCCCGTCCTGATGTCCTGGATCCCGCTCTACACACCGTTTGCGATGCTGGCCCGCCTTGGCGCCGGCGTCGACTTCATCGAGGTGATCGGCACGGGCGTCATGCTCGCGGCGTTCGTTGCGCTCGAAATGATCCTGCTGGGCCGTCTCTTCCAGGCGAGCCTGCTGCGCACCGGCCAGCCGCCCAAGCTTGGCGGATTCCTCGCGATGATGCTGGGCAAGAATACCGGTTAGACGAACGCCCCGGCTCGCACCAGCACGTTTCCTCCTGTTTCCAGCTTGAAGCGGGCGATGCCGGCGCCCGACTGTGTGTTGACGCCGCCGAGGTCGAGAATGGCGACGCCCTGCATACGAAGGTCCTTCATCGCAGTCCAGAGGATGAGGTTGTGCGCGGCGCGGCTGCGTCCTTCCTCGCTCGTCCAGCCAACATGGTAGGTCGCCCGGCGCCCATGGACGAGGAACAGCATTCCGGCCACCGCATCCCGCTTCAGATCGGCGCGAAACACTGCCAGCCCAGCCGACTTGTCGCCCTTTGCGCCGACGGCCTTCGCGTCCTGCCAGCGTTCGGTCATTTCAATGGGCATCGCGCGATAGCCGCGATTCACCCGCTGCCTGGCCTCGGCATCCAGTAGCCAGCGATATTGGGCCGGCTTCACGCCGGCCTTCTGAACCACGAGATCGGACCGCTCGGCCTTGGACAGGCGGTTGCGCCAGCCCTGGTCCATGGAAGCGCGCAACGCATCCTCGTCCTTCGCGAGGTCAAGCAGAACTGTCGCATCGCCTGTCATCACGCGCTTCAGGCCCTTGAGCCCATCGCTCATCGGCTCATCAGGCGTCATCACCAGCAGGCGCGGCCACTTCTGCGGCAACGACGACTTGAGCAACCGGAATGCAGCCTGCTTCTCTTCGGCAGATGCATTTCCCACCCAGACCGGGCCGTGTGTGCACAGCGCGAACCGGCCAACAAGCGCGAAGGGTCGGGCCGTCACCTGAGCCAGCGCAAGCAGCGATCCGTCCGCCCGTCGTACAGCGGCTCGAAGCACGTCGACGCCCGGCGAACTCGCCGTAAGAGCTGTGCCGTAGGCCCAATCCTGCTGATAGCTGGCGGCCGCCGAGGCGTGTGCGTCGTCCCACGTCCCTCGCGACGTGTCGTTCCAGCTGATGCCCAATCCGCCCGCACGACTCATTCGCCAATTCTTAGCGGTTTCCCCTCCCAATTGGTGAACAAGCGGGAGACACTATGGCGCGGGCCAAGATCCAGACTGTCGCAGGCCACCGTCTGCCCGAGCCGCGCCTCACGCCGATGGCCATCTGGCTCGTGTTTCTCTGGGTGGGCTTGCCCATCCTTGCGATCGGCGGACTGCTCGACGTGGTCGCGCAGACCGTCTTCGGCCTCTGCACCGGCCTCTGGTGCTACGCAACCCCTCCGGCCTGACCGCGCACCGCCTTCCACGCCGCAAGCATGGCCTTCGCGGACAGATCGATGTCCGTCTCCGTCGTCGTCTCGTTGATGACAGAAACGCGCATGATCTGCCGTCCGCGCCACAACGCGCCGCCAACGAAGCACATGCCGTCCGCCTGGGCGCGGGCGATCGTCGCCTGTGTCTCCGCATCATTGCCGAAATGAACAGCCACCTGGTTCAGTACGACGTCGTTGAGGATTTCGGCGCCGCCGGCCGACAGGATCAGGGCCATCCGCTGCGCAAGGGCGCAGTGGTGCGACACCATCTCTGCGATCCCGCGTCGACCGAGGTGGCGGATCATCGCCCATGTCGCAAAACCCCGCGCGCGACGCGATAACTCGGGGACATAGTCGGCCGGCACGCGCGTGCCTTCGCCCGCGCTTGGCAGGTAGCTCGCGGCGATCTGCATCGCCCGCCGATGCGACTTCGGATGGCGCACAATCGCATAGGCCGAATCGTATGGTGTCTGCAGCCATTTGTGGCCGTCGACCGACCATGAGTCCGCACGCTCAATGCCGCGCCCCAGTTCGCGATGACTCTCCGTCGCACGTGCCCAGAGGCCGAATGCGCCGTCGATGTGAAGCCAGGCCCCGCTCGCATGGCACGCCTCTGCGATCGGGACGAATGGATCGAAAGACCCCGAGTTGATGTGCCCCGCCTGTGCGATGACGATAGCTGGTCCGGACGCCTTCCGGATCGCATCGACCGCCGCGTCCGCGAGCATCGCTCCGTTGGCGTCGACCTCGACCCGCACCAGCCGTCTATCGCCGAAGCCGAGATACTTTAGGCCGGCAAGAATCGTTGAGTGCGCCTCTGCGCCTAGGATCACGGTGATGGGCGGGCCGCCCGTCATCCCCTCGGCTTCGATGTCCCATCCTGCGCGTCTAAGCACCTCGGAACGCGCGGCGGCCAGACAGGTGAAGCTTGCCATCGTCGCGCCGGTCACAAAGCCGACCGAGGACTCACGTGGGAGATCCAGGAGATCAAGCAGGGCCATAGCTGCGGTGGCTTCTGCGGCCGATGCTGAAGGAGTCGCAAAATGGTTCGCTGTGTTCTGTCCCCAGGCTGACGCCAACCAGTCGGCTGCAACGCCAACAGGGTTGCTGCCACCAATAACCCAGCCAAAAAAACGCGGCCCCGTCATGGCCGCAAGCCCCGGGCTCGCCAGGTCGATCAGCTCGCGGATCGCCTGTTCGGGCGCCAAACCGTCCTGCGACAGGTCGATGGCGAAACGCCGCAGCTGTTCCTCATAAGCTACATCCGGCGCATGGCGACGCTCACGATCCCCGGCCCGGCGCGTCGCCGCATGATCTGCCACCTGCGCGAACAGTCCCTTCAGGTCCGTGGTATTCATGTCGCATCCTTCCAACGCGCATTGGCTAGCACGTCAGGAGAACGAGGCACGCGCGAAAAAACGGCATGGCGCCAATGACGCCCGCGCCAGGCGATCAGGCAGCGGCGACGGGGTGCGCGTAGGGCGTCGACTTCACGATTTCCAGCTCTTCCGGCGTCATCTCGGCGGGCACGTTGGCGAACAGCGGTGTTGAGAGATAGCGCTCACCGGTATCGGGTAGCATGGCAAGTATGTTTGCGCCCTTGTGCGCGCTCCGGGCCACCTCGACGGCAGCCGCAAATGTAGCCCCCGATGTGATGCCGACGAAGATACCTTCCTTCGTCGCGAGGTCCTGGCTGCATTTCATTGCATCGGGGTTCGACACAGTGAGGATTTTGTGGACACGGGAGAGATCCACCTCTCCGGTCAGCTTCGGAATAAAGTCCGGTGACCAGCCCTGCATGGGGTGCGGCTTCCACGCCGGATGCCCCGTCGCCGCGGTGCCATCCGGATTGCGCTGCTGCGATTGGCCGCTGGACAGCATGGGGGCGTCGGCAGGCTCGCATACGACGATCTTCGTGCGCGGGCTTTCGCGCGCGAGCACGCGGGAGACACCGTTCAGCGTACCGCCGGTGCCGAAACCGCTGACGAAATAGTCCAGACCGATGTCCTTGAAATCCGCGATGATCTCAGGCCCTGTCGTCTTCTCATGATAGGCTGGATTGGCCTCGTTCTCGAACTGGCGTGTCATGAACCAGCCATGCGCCTTGGCAAGCTCAATGGTCTTGTTGATCGCACCCGTCGCCCGCAGTGCGGCTGGCGTCAGCAACACTTTCGCACCCAGGAACCGCATCAGCTTCCGCCGCTCCACCGAAAAACTCTCTGGCATCACGATCACCAGCGGATAGCCCTTGGCCGCGCAGACCATGGCGAGACCGATGCCGGTATTGCCTGAGGTCATCTCTACAACCGTCTGGCCGGGTTTGAGCTCGCCAGACCTCTCCGCTGCCTCGATCACACCCAGCGCCAGACGATCCTTAACTGAGCCGAGGGGATTGAACGCCTCCACCTTGACCCACAGGTTCACGCCTTCCGGCGCGAGGCGATTGATCCTGACAATCGGGGTGCGGCCAACAGTTTCCGTGATCGTGTTGTAGCGGGCCATTGTCGTTATCCTCTGCTTCAAGGCGGAAACTACTCCCGCGCCCGTCCGAAGCAACATGAACAACGCTCCGGCCGCTCATCAGCTTTTCTCATGCACCCGCGACAGGTGAAGCTGTGGACTGGTCTTGAATCGGCCAACCTGCCAGACTCCGCACATGGCCAAACCTACCACTGCCTTCGTCTGCCAGTCCTGTGGAACCGCCCACGCCAAATGGTCTGGGCGCTGTGAAGCATGCAGCGCGTGGAACGCGCTTGTCGAGGAGAACATTGCTGCGCCGCCGGGCGGACTTGCGGCCCCTGCCTCAGGATCGAAGCAGAGGACAAGCACTGTCGAGTTCGCTCCGCTCGACAGTGCCGATCCTCCGCCGCCGCGCATGTCCACTGGGATCAGTGAGCTGGACCGGGTTTTCGGTGGCGGGATCGCCCGGTCCTCCGCGGTGCTGGTCGGAGGCGATCCGGGCATCGGCAAGTCCACACTGCTCCTTCAGGCAGCCGCCGCGATGGGCAAAGCGGGTATCAAATCGGTCTATATTTCCGGCGAGGAAGCGATCTCGCAGATTCAGGGACGTGCACGCCGCCTGGGCGTCAGCAACGCCCCGGTCCAACTCGCCGCAGAGACGGACCTCCGCTCCGTTCTCAAGGCGCTGAAGGCAGCCGCGCCGGAAATCATCGTGATCGACAGCGTGCAGACGCTCTGGTCGGACAGCCTGGAAGCCGCGCCGGGTTCAGTCGGGCAAGTCCGTGCCTGCGCCCAGGAACTCACGCGTTTCGCAAAGAAGACCGGCGCCGCGGTCATCCTCGTGGGTCATGTCACCAAGGACGGGCAGATCGCTGGCCCGCGTGTCCTCGAACACATGGTTGACGCTGTCTTCTATTTCGAGGGCGAGCGCGGTCACCAGTTCCGTATCCTGCGTTCAGTGAAGAACCGGTTCGGCCCGACGGACGAGATCGGCGTGTTCGAGATGGGCGAGCTTGGCCTCTCAGCGGCGCGCGATCCCTCAGCGATGTTCCTCGCGGGGGCTGATACGGAAACCTCCGGCCGCGCCGTTTTTGCAGCGATGGAAGGCTCGCGACCCGTCCTCGCCGAAGTCCAGGCCCTCGCCGGGCCCGAGGCGGCCGGATCCCCGCGACGGTCCATCGTTGGCTGGGACAATGCGCGCCTAGCCATGCTGCTGGCTGTCTTCGATGCCCGCTGTGGCCTCCGCTTCGGCATGCGGGATGTCTATCTCAGCGTCTCGGGGGGCTATCGTATCGCAGAACCGGCCGGCGACCTTGCGGCCGCTGCGGCATGCGCCTCTGCGCTGCTGGACAAGGCGTTCCCCAAGGGCGCTGTCTTTTTCGGCGAGGTTGCCCTCTCGGGGGCAATTCGGCCGGTCGGGCGCATTGAGCCGCGGCTGAGAGAGGCGGCGCGCCTTGGTTTTGCGAGAGCTTTTGTGCCAGCCGGGGCACCCGAGACGGTCGACGGGATGACCGTCCATGGGCTATCCAGACTTCAGGACCTCGTGGACGTGCTTGGCGGGGGGTCCGAGTAGAGGGTCTGTCGCGATGCCCCCCTGGGTCTTCGATGCTGTCGTTATTGGCGTGATCGTGGTGTCGGCCGTCATGTCGGCCAGCCGCGGATTGATTCGTGAGATCTTCTCGATCATCGCGTTTATCGTCGGCCTTGTTGTCGCATGGTTCTGCATCCGGTTTGGTCAGGCCCCCCTCAAGGAGCTGATTTCTCCGGACGAACCCTCCGTCGTCCCGGCCATGATTCTATTCCTGGCAGGTTTCCTGGCCTCCTGCGCGCTGGCTGCTTTTCTCGGGGCTCGTGTGTCGCGGCTGTTCAACGATTCTCCCGAGATCGGCGGACTCGATCGCCTGGCCGGGGCCGCACTAGGCGTGTCCAAGGCGCTCCTGGCCTGTGTCGGCTTCGTGGTTCTTCTGCATTTGGTCATTCGGCCGGGCGAGGAGCCGCCGGAGATTGCCAAGAGCATGACCTACCCATATCTGGACGGCGCTGCCGGACTGATCGGCGGCGGCTTGACCGGAGTCATCGAACTCGTCACCGGTCCGGCCAGCGCTGCGCCTGACACGCAGACGACCCAGTAACCCCGCTTCGGAGTCGCCCTTGGCCAGTCCCGACCCGATCTTCGAGCCCGGACTGGAAGACGACGATTTCCGTCTCGGCGTAAAAGACGGAATGGGCCACAAGTGCGGGGTGTTTGGCGTCTTCGGGCGCGATGACGCCGCCATTCTCACCGCCCTCGGCCTCCACGCCCTGCAGCACCGCGGACAGGAGGCCTGCGGCATCGTCACCTTTGACGGCAAGGGCGGCACTTTCAGGTCCGAGCGACATATGGGTCTCGTCGGCGACAATTTCTCCGAGGCCGAAGGCGCCATCTCGCGTCTGCCCGGCCGTGCCGCGATCGGCCACAATCGCTACTCCACCTCTGGCCGTGTCGTGCTCCGCAACATCCAGCCGATCTATGCGGACCTCGCGCATGGCGGTCTCGCCCTCGCGCACAACGGCAACCTCACCAACGCCCGCGCGATCCATCGCGAGCTCGTGCAGAATGGCGCGATCTTCCAGTCCACGATGGACACCGAAGTCGTGCTCCAGCTCACTGCGCGCTCCATGCGCAACCGCATCGAGGACCGCTTCATTGACGCGCTACGCCAGCTTCACGGCGGTTACGCGTTCGTCGCACTCACCAATGACAAGCTGATCGGGGCGCGCGACCCATGGGGCCTACGCCCACTTGTCCTCGGCGAGATCGACGGCTCGCCCGTGCTATGCTCCGAAACCTGCGCGCTCGACGCCATCGGCGCCAGCTTTGTCCGCAATATCGAGGCCGGCGAAGTCGTCGTGATCGACAAGGAAGGCGTCGAAAGTCTCACTCCGTTCCCGCAGGTGCATGCCTCACCCTGTGTGTTCGAGTTCGTCTATTTCGCGCGTCCAGACTCGATAATGCACGGCCAGTCCGTCTACGAGACGCGCCAGCGCTTCGGTCGTGTCCTCGCCCGCGAGTCGATGGTGGAGGCCGACCTTATCTGCCCCGTGCCCGATGGCGGCAACCCTGCGGCGCTCGGCTATGCGGAAGCCTCCAACATTCCGTTCGGCTTCGGCATCATCCGCAACCACTATGTCGGCCGAACCTTCATCCAGCCGACGCAGTCGGGCCGCCAGCGCTCTATCTCACGCAAGCACGCGCCGAACCGCCCCATCCTCGAAGGCAAGCGCGTCGTCCTGGTCGACGACAGCATCGTGCGCGGCAACACCTCGCAACGCATTGTCCAGATGATCCGCGACGCCGGCGCCAGCGAAATTCACTTCCGCGTCGCCAGTCCGCCGATCAAGCATCCCGACTTCTACGGCATCGACATGCCCTCGAAGGAGGAGCTGATCGCCTCCTCAATGTCCATCGACCAGATGAAGCGCTATCTGAAGGTTGACAGCCTCGCCTTCATTTCCCTCGGGGGCTTCTACGAAGCCCTCGGCCGCGGCAAGCGCAATGACGGCGCCCCCCAGTTCGCCGACCACTGCTTCACCGGCGACTATCCGACGCCGCTAGTCGATCGCGACCACGACATGGCGGCTAAGGAACAGCAGCTGTCGTTGCTGGACGACTAGCCGCAGGCCCCATGGCCACGCTCCGCCAAACACGCTAATCCGCCGCCATGACCGACCAACGCATCATTCTCGTTACCGGCGCCTCCCGAGGCATTGGCCGCGCCGCTGCCCATGAGCTCGCGAAAGCCGGCAACCATGTCATCGCCGCCGCCCGCTCGGAAAAGGCGCTAACCAAGCTCGATGACGAGATCCTCGCCGCCACGGGACGCAACGCCACGCTCATTCCTATCGACTTGCGCGACATGGCCGGCATCGATCGTCTCGCCGGCGCCCTGCTGGAACGCTTCGGACGCCTGGACGGCCTGCTGGGGAACGCCGGGGTTCTAGGTACGCTCGGCCCGTTGGAAACGATCTCGCCCGCCGCTTTCCAGGAAACGCTCGATATCAACTTCAGCGCCAACTGGCGCCTCATCCGCGCGGTGCACCCGCTTCTGCGTATGAGCAATGCTGGCCGCGCGCTCTTTGTGACATCCGGCGTCGTCCCGCGCCCCCGCGCCTTCTGGGGCATTTACGCCGCCACCAAGGCCGCACTCGAAACCATGATCGCATGCTACGCCGACGAGACCGAGAACACGCCAATCCGGGTCAACCTGTTCGACCCCGGCGCCGTCCGCACCGAGATGCGCTTCAAGGCCATGCCCGGCGAAGACCCGCTGACGCTCCCAACCCCCCAGGACGTCGCTTCGACGCTCCCGCAATACTTTGCACCCGAGTTCTCGCAACACGGCCAAAGACTGGTGTTCGCGAAGCGGAAGGGCTGATTTCCCGGTTCTTCAAATCGCAGGCTGGATTGGGCCTTCGGCGCGGCCGTTAACGAACTGGTCGATGTGGGGGCTGCCGGAGGCGTCGAGGGCCGAGACCGGGCCGCGCCAGATGATGCGGCCTTCGTGCAGCAGGGCGACCTCATCGGCGATCTTGCGGACACTGGCCATGTCATGAGTGATCGAGACGGCGGCTGCCCCCAGCGCCTTCACCTGTTCCACGATGAGATTGTTGACCGCGTCAGCAGTGATGGGATCGAGGCCGGTGGTGGGCTCATCGAAGAAGATGAGGTCGGGCTGGGCGATGATTGCGCGGGCCAGCGCGACGCGCTTCTGCATGCCGCCGGAGAGTTCGGCAGGGCGGAGATCGGCCGCTGAGGCGGGCAGGCGGACCTTGGCGAGGTTCTCGATGGCGCGCTTCTTGGCTTCGGCGCGGCTGATGTGATCGCGATAGAGCAGGGCGAAGGCCACGTTCTCCCAGACGGTAAGGCTATCGAACAGTGCGCCGCCCTGGAAGAGCATGCCAGTGCGGCGGCGAAGGGCTTCGAGTTGCCTTGCGTCGGAGACGAGCTTGCCGTCGAACAGGATCTCGCCCCGTTCCGGCGTCATCAGGCCGAGGGCTGACTTGATGGTCACAGACTTGCCGGTGCCCGAGCCGCCGATGATGACAAGTGATTGGCCGGGTGCGACGCTGAGGTCGACGCCGCGCAGCACCTGCTTGGCTCCGAAGGCCTTGTGTACGTTGCGTAGTTCGAGAATGGGCTTGTGGGCGAAATCGATCACAGTCCGATCCTCACGAAAATCGCAGTGAGGATGTAGTTACTCGCCAGGATGAGCACGGCGGCGCCAACGACGGCAAGCGTGGCTGCGCGGCCGACGCCGCCTGCACCGCCTTTGGAACGGTCGCCCTGATAGCAGCCCATCAGTGCGATGATGCCGCCGAAGACGGCCGCCTTGATCAGGCCTGACCAGATGTCGCTCGACGTCACGAAGTTCCACGTGTTGCGGAGGTAGAGTGAACCGTTGAATTCAAGCGCGCTGACGGCGACCAGGTATCCGCCCAGGACGCCGATGATGTCGGCCACCAGCACGAGTAAGGGAAGCGTGAGGATGCCAGCGATGACGCGCGGCGCATAGAGATAGCGTTCGGGTTTGGCGGAAAGGGTCAGTAGCGCATCGATCTGTTCGGTCACACGCATGGCGCCGATCTCCGCGGCGATGCCGGCGCTGACTCGGCCGGCGAGCATCAGGCCGGCAAGGACGGGCCCGAGTTCGCGTGTGATGCCGAGGACCACTATGTTGGGGACAAACTGCTCTGCATTGAACCGCGAGCCGCCGGTGTAGATGTTGAGGGCAAGCGCTGCGCCAATGAAGACGGCGGTAAGGCCAACAACGGGCAGGGAGAAGTAGCCAACCTTAAGGCACTGGCGCAGGACTTCGCGCAGGTAGATTGCCGGCGTCACGCAGGCAAGGACCACACGCGAGGAAAACGTGGCGATACGGCCGATCTCACGGAATCCCGCCAACACCGTCCGGCCGATGAGGCGGAACGGGCGCAGAATGAAATTGTCCTCTGCCGGACTTGCCGACCCTGAGGCGGTGGTTTGAGAGGAGGCTGTCATTCGTCCCCCGAATAGCGACGGTCTAGGCGGCTGCCCAGCCGGGTCAGGACTTCGTAATCGATCGTCCCCATGGCGTCCGCCACCTCCGAAAGGGGCATGTTGGGACCGATTAGCTCGATGTCATCCCCCTGGGAGACCGCAAGTCCTGTCGCGTCTATGACGATTAGGTCCATCGACACACGCCCTATGACGGGCCGCTTCTCTTGCTTCACGTAGACCTGCGCCCTGTTCGACGCGCTACGCAGGTAACCGTCGGCGTAGCCAAGGCCGATGGTCGCGGTTCGGGTGTCGGCTTTCGCTGTCCAGCTGCCGCCGTAGCCGACCGTCTCACCCTTCCGGACATCGCGGACTTGGAGGATGGGGGCGGTCAGCGTCACCACGACAGCAAGCTGTCGGCCGATCGCGAGCGCTGGGCCGCCGCCGTAAAGCCCGATGCCGGGACGGACCTCGTCGAAATGATACTGCCGGCCGAGATAGACGCCGCCAGTCGCCGACAGACTTCGCGGCACACCCGGCCAGAGCCTGCTGGCGACTTCGAAGCGTGCAAGCTGAACTGAGTTGGCCTCGTTCGTTTCGTCGCCGCAGGCGAGGTGGCTGATGAGGCGGGAGGGCGTCGGAAGCCTGCTGGCCGCGGCCGGCCAGTCCGCTTCGGAGAGACCGAGGCGGTTCATGCCTGTATCGACATGGATCGCGGCGGGTCGCGAGGACGCGTTCTCAGCCAGCCAGAGATCGATCTGCGCAAGGCTGTTGAGCACGGGCTGCAAGTCATGCGAGGCGAAGAGGCTTAGCGTGTCGCGCGTTGCGCCATGGAAAACGAGGATGGTGGGCGACTGACCAACAACGCGGCGGAGGGATGCGCCCTCCGCGGGCCAGGCGACATAAAAGGTGGAGCAACCTGCCTTCGCCAGCGCGCGCGCGACACGATCAGCCCCAAGGCCGTAAGCGTCGGCCTTGACGACAGCCGCCGCGCTGGCCGGCGCGACGCGTTGCTGAACCGCGCGCCAGTTGGCGACGATGGCGTCGAGGTCGATGTGGAGGCGTGGTCTAGCCATGCGCCTTGGCTAGAGCGATTTTACGTACAGGTGAAGCGGCCTATTCTTCGCCATCGGGGAGGAAGCCGCGGCCGCTAAAACCCGCGGCCCCTGCAGTGACTGGGACGCGGCTGTCGGAACGGCTGTGCTCCAGGTTCGAGAAACGGACGCGGGCTGGGTTGAATCCGACATCGACGCGGCCAATAGGTCCATGGCGCTGCTTGGCGATGATGATTTCCGCCACGTTGAACTTCGCCGCCATCTGATCCTTCCACTCGGCATGGCGTGGATCTCCTTCGCCCGGCTCCAGGCGTTCGAGGTAGTAGGCCTCGCGGTAGATGAACATTACCACGTCGGCGTCCTGCTCGATCGAGCCCGACTCGCGAAGGTCTGAGAGTTGAGGCCGCTTGTCTTCACGCTGTTCGACGGCGCGCGAAAGCTGCGACAGCGCGATGATCGGTATGGCGAGTTCCTTGGCAAGCGCTTTCAGCGATTTGGTGATCTCGGTCACCTCCTGAACACGGCCGTCATTGCGGCGCGCGCCTGACGGCGTGATCAGCTGGAGATAGTCGATGATGAGCAGGTCGAGGCCGGAGGTGCGTTGAAGGCGACGTGCGCGGGCGGCTAGCTGCGAGATCGAGATGCCGCCCGTGTCGTCGATGAAGAGGGGTATGCCTTCCATCGTCTCGGCGGCGTCACGGATGGCTTCATAGTCCTTGGGCGTGAGTTCGCCACGTCGCATCTTGTCGGAAGGTACGCCCGAGACGTCGGCGAGCACGCGCGCCGCTAGCTGATCGGACGACATTTCCAGCGAGAAAAAGCCGACGACAGCGCCCTCGTCAGTCTTCATTGTTCCGTTGGGGCCGGGCGACCGGCGACAGGCCTTGGCAGCGTGATAGGCAATGTTGGTGGCGAGGGCGGTTTTTCCCATCGAAGGGCGCGCAGCGAGTATGACGAGATCCGATTTGTGCAATCCGCCAAGCTTCCGGTCGAGTTCAGAAAGGCCGGTCGGAACGCCAGCGATCTTTCCGTCGCGCTTGTAGGCTGCGGTGGCGGTCTGGATCGAAGTCGTGAGGGCGGCGTTGAAGGTCTGGAATCCCTGTGCGCCCGCACCGCGCTCGGCGAGCGTGAACAGCTTGCGTTCGGCATCCTGGATCTGGGCTTCGCCTGGCATGTCCAGGTCGCCCTTTGCGGCGGTCTGGACCATGCCGGCGCCGATATCGATCAGTTCGCGTCGGAGCGAGAGGTCGTGAACCAGGCGGGCGTAGTCGACAATCTCGGGGCCGAAGGCGGCCGAGTCCAGGAGGTCGGCGAGATAACGCGCGCCGCCGATCTCGGCGAGCCGCCCGTCGCGCTCGAAATGCTCGCGCAAGGTGACGCCATCCGCAACGCGTCCGCCGGAGATCAACCGGTCCAGCACTTCGAAGATCGCGCTGTTGGCGGGCGCATAGAAATCGCGCGGCTTGAGGATGTCGGAGACGCGCTGCTGGGCGTTATTGTCAAACAAGATCGCGCCCAGCACGGCCATTTCGGCCTGCAGATTGTGCGGCTGAACCGTCTGGGACTGGCTTTCGTGATCCTTCGGCATGGTGAACTTTCTAGGCCAAACCTAGCTGCGAATCGCGACTTGATTCCAGATATCCTCAGCTTGGTTGCGGCTGTTGATGAGCCGGAGGAGCCGGCATGCTGCCGCTATTTGCGGCCCAGCCAGGCGGCGATACCGCCAACGGCAACTCCGAGCAGAACCGCAACGAATCCGTAGATCAGGCCATGCTGGCGTGCCAGGTCGAACAGCGTGGCCTCCAGTCCGGTGCGGGCAAGGGTCAGGCGTTGGCGGGATTCCCCGACCACGCGGCCATCGCGAAAGGCAACGGCTCGGACGGTGTACTCCCCGGGCGGAGCGTTCAACGGCAGGCCTATCGTCGCGCGCCGCAGGCCGCCTTCGAACCGCCGGAATGTGGCTTCCCCGAATGTGTAGAGGCCCTCCTCCATCTTGAGGCCAACGAAGGCCTCTCTCCATGCGCCAAGCTCCGGAGATAGCAGCTGGTCGAGCCGCGGGAGGGCGGACGCCTGCGCGTTGAGGCCAGCCTGGATCATGGTGTCAGGCGACACGCTGGCGGTAACGACAGGCTCAGCGCCAACGGCGAAGACTTGCGGCGCCGCAACGAACTCGATGCGCTCTTCGCCCAGCGGGCTCCGGCGGATCATGCGGTGTGGAACGACTGGACCGACAAGCGCAACGGCGATGCCAGAGGTTGCGTTTTCGGGTTGCGGGATCGCCGCAAAGACGATCACGCGGGAGTCGCTGTAGTTTACCTCAACGTTGATCACTTCTTCAGCGATCCCGGCCGCCAGGATCGGGCGCTCCGTGCCTTCGACGCGCTGCGCGCTCGCAGTCGAGACGCTGCAGATGCACGCCGCAAGGACTGCTATGGCGATGCGCTTCACAGCATTTCCTCGAGCCGATATTCGGGACGGGGCGCAACGAAGAGTTCGTAGACGAGCCTGCCGGCAATCGCGAGGACCAGGAGCGCGAGGAGAAGGCGGACCTGCGCGGCCTTGAGACGACGGCCGGCGATCGCGCCATACCGCGCGCCCACCACGCCCCCGACCATCAGCACCGCCGCAAGCACCAAGTCCACCGTGCCATTCAGGGTTGCCTGCAGAAACGTGACGTAAGCCGTAAGGAAGATGATCTGGAAAAGTGACGTCCCAACCATGACCCGCGTCGGCACCCCCAGCAGGTACACCATCGCAGGGGCAAGGATGAAGCCGCCGCCGACCCCGAGGATCGCCGCCAGCATTCCCACAAAGAATCCTATGCCGATCGGCGGTATGATCGAAATGTAGAGGCCCGAGCGGGGGAAGCGGCGCTTCATGGGCAGGCCACGCATCCAGGCGCGCAGACGTGTCCGGCGGCCCGGGTCGCCTCCGGCCTTGCGGAGCGCATTTACGCTTTCCCACGCCATCAATCCGCCGATCACTCCGAGGAAGACGATGTAGAGGAAGGCGATCGTTCCATCGACCACGCCGAATGCCTTGAGGAGGCTGAAAATGCCAACGCCTAGGGTTGAGCCGGCCAGCCCGCCCATCAGCATCAGCGTCCCAAGGCGCGTGTCGACCTGGCGTTCGCGCCAGTGCGCCGAGACGCCGGCGATCGATGTGGCAAGGATCTGGTTGGCCTGGGTCGAGACCGCGACGGCAGCCGGGATCCCGTAGAAGATTAGCAGGGGCGTGAGCAGGAAGCCGCCGCCGACGCCAAACAGGCCAGACAGGAAGCCGACCACCATTCCGATCGCGACAAGGATCAGCGGATCGACCGCGACCTGTGCGATTGGGAGGTGAATCAGCATGACCCGTTCTAGACGCGGGAATGCTGCGCCGGAAGCGCTTGCAGCGCCACATCTGGATTTTGACGCGTGGTGTGTTTTGTCCTTGTCCGGACGTCTCTACTCGTCGCCCATCGTGGCGGCGCGGAGCTGGCGAAGGAGGGAGACGCTGGCCTCGCCGGTGACCGGGAGGTCGTTGGCGCGCTCGAACTGGCGTATGGCGTCGGCTGTGCGGGGGCTCAGCTTGCCGTCGGTTGTCCCGGGCGAGTAGCCGAGACGCTGGAGCAGGCGCTGGGCCTCCGAAACCTGGGCTGGAGAGGCGATGTCCCATGGTCTAACCCCAAAATCGCCATTTGCGCGAGCGATGGGTTGCTTGGGATTGAAGGCGCGGGCGCGTCGCTTGATCGACTCCGACTGCGTTGGCTGCATCTCGGACAGAAGGGCCCGCGCCCTGCGGCCTGCATCCTGGTCGCCCGCGCGCCCGGCGACCTCAAACCAGTAGGCGGCTTCTGCCTTGTCCTCGCTGAGACCGAGGCCCTGTTCATAAAGCACGGCAAGATTGTACTGGCTGTCAACCAGGCCGAGTTCGGCGGCCGTGCGGAACCATTCCACCGCTGCGGCATAGCTCTGCGGTCCGGCATCGCCTTCCGCATAGAAGACGGCGAGATCGTGCATGGCGAGGCGATTGCCGCCGATGGCGGCCTTTTCGGTCCAGGAACGGCTGGCGGCCATGTCGCGCGGCACGCCTTCGCCGCGTTCGTAGAGCTTGGCGATGCGATATTCGGCCATGACGAGCCCGCGGCTCGCAGCTTCCCTGAGTAACTGGACGGCGCGGGCCTTTTCTCCGCTGGCGAGCAGTTCGAGCGCCTGATCGTGTAGAGCGACCGGGTCGCCAGCGCGGACCGCGTCGGCAAGCGTCAGCGGCGGCTTCGCGCCAGGATCGCTGACAGCGGAAGACGCAAGTGCGGGAGTCGTCGCGGCGGTTGGATTTGTCGTGGCGGTCGCGTCTTCGGCCAGCAGGCCGGCGCCCGGATCGGTCTCGCTGAACAGCACGGTGTCGGTCGCGCCAGCTGGCGCTGCAGCGGCTTCCGGAGCCGTGGCGTCACGTTTCGCGAAGTCGTCGCCCTGCGCCTCCTGCTTGCCGCGCATCACGGTAAACGCGGCGCCGCCGGCCACGGCAACCGTGAGAACCGCCGAGGCGATGAGGGGGCCCCTGCCCAGGCCTTTGCGGCCGGAGCTGGTGACGGTTTCAATCCGTCGGCCCTGACGTGCGGCACGGCGAGCCTCTTCGAGATAATTCGCAGGCAGGCGGTCAAGGCCATCGTCGGGCGGCAGGTCCGCGACGAAACCGTCTGGCGATGGCGCGGGGGCAAGCAGCTCATCGTCGGCTTCAAGAAGGTCTTCGATGCGGTTGGCGGGCTCTGCGCCACTCTTGGCAGGCGCGGTGCCTTCATCGAACAGGTGTGCGTCGCGCGGATCAGGACTTTTGTCGAAAGGTGGCGGCTCGACCCCGACTATGTCCGGTGACTCGGGAGCTTCGTCAGTGTTGTCGGCAATTTCGAGCTCGGCCTGGAGTATGCGCCTGGCCTCCTCGCCCGCGTCGTCGATCAATACATAATCGTCGGCAGCGGCGGGAATGTCGCGCGAGACCTGCGGCGCTGGCTGGTCGCCGTGCGCGTCCTCAACGCTTTCAAGCCGGCGGGCGAGCGAAGACACTGTCTTCTGGACGGGAATGAGCGCAGCCGCCGTCTGCTCGGCGGACTCCTCCATGCGGCGCTGCACTTCGGACAGTACGTCGCTGAGTTTCGTTTCGTAGGTGCGTCCGCTATCGGCCAAGCGAGTCTCGAAGGCGCGCTGGGAGTCGAGCGCTTGGGATTGCAGACGCTCGACGGCGCGGGCGACCTGTTCGCCGATCTGGCCGATCGCCTGCGCGCTGCGATGTTCGCTTTCTTTGACGCGTTCGTCGAGACGATCCGCCAGTCGATCGATTTCAGAGTTTTCGAGGGTGCGTCCTGCAACGGCGGACTCGGCCATGCGATCGTTGAGCCGCTGGATGCTTTCATCGTGCCGACGCTGCAACCGCTCGGCGACGATGGCGACCTGTTCTCCGACAGCATCGATGGCGTTCGCGCTGCGCTTTTCGAGCGCCTGAAGCTTGTCCTCGACAGCCGTGTTGAGGCGGCCGATGTCGGCGCGCGTGCTGCTTTCGGCGGTGCCCAGGCGGGCGTCGATGGTGTCGGCGAGGTTTGCGATCTCGCGGCGCACTTCGTCGATGGAACGCTCATCCCCGCGCGCTTCGACGGCGCGCAGGCGATCGTCGACCGCGCGCGAGAGCCTGTCGACCTGGGAACTCATCGCCTCGATCGCATCGGCCTGACGCGCTTCCGAGACCTGGATCTGGTTCTGGAGATTGCTGATCGCTCGTTCGAGGCGTTCGATCTTTTCCGGGTTGGCTGTGCGCAGAACTTCCTCAAGCCGGCGCTCCATGTCCGCACGCGCCGCATGGATGGGCCGGGTCATGTCTTCGGCGAACGAATCGAGGCGTTTCTGGAACACCTGCTGCAGGTGGGCCATGTCCTCGGTGGAGCGGGCCGGCCCCTGCTGGATGCGCTCGTCGATGTCGTTGACTGCCCGTTCGAGCACGCCGACTGCAGTGTCGGTCTTCCGCTCGGTGCGGGAGACGCGCTCGGTGATGCGGCTCACGGCATCGCTTAGCGTGTTCATCGCCTCGCGTGTCTTTTCTTCGATCGCGTCGACGCGATCGAGGACCTCTTTTGACATGGCGCGCGAACGCGAGAGGTTGGATTCGAGCGCGCGCTCCATCCGCCACGTCGTATCGCCGACCGCGCGCTCGGCCTTGGTCTCGAACATCTCGAAGCGCGATGCGGCGTCCGTGATGCGCGCAAGCCCGGCCTCGATGCGGCGTTCCGTTGCGTTCAGTTTCTCCTCGATTTGGTCGACCCGCCCGCTCACGCCGGCGGTGTTGGAGCGGACCGCGTTGCTGATCGCCTGGTCCATCGAACGCGCGACATCGTCGACTTTCGAAGAGACCTGCATGACCGTGTCGTCGAACAGTGTGCGCAGGCTCTGTTGCTCGCGCTCCGCCTCACCAAGGCGATCCTGCAGGGTTTCGGAGAGCCGCCCGAGCGAAGCTTCGAGTGTGCGCAGGCCCGCCAGCGTTTCCCCGGATCCCTGGCTTGATTCCAGCGCGTCGATGCGGCTCCGCAGAGCCGACTGCGTGGCTTCGATCTCGCCCATGGCGCGGGTGACGCGTTCCAGCGCCTGAAGCTGTGCCTTGCCGGATGCGTCGACCTTGCCCATGAGGCCGAGAATTGATTTGTCGATCCCAGAGATTGCGCGCGCGGAACGACCTGTGGATGCTTCAAGACGTTGCGCGAGCTGGTCGATCTCCTGGGACATCCGGCGAAGGTCGCCATCGTGGGCCGCCCGGGGCGGCGGTTCGGACAGGTCGATGTCGCGGAATTCGTGCTCATCACCTTCCAGCAGAAGCGAGTTCAGGTACTGTCCCAGGGTCACGCCCTGGCGCGCGGCGCGTTCGCGGGCAACCGACCGCGCTTTCGGGTCGATCCCTTTCACACTCCAGGGCGCCTGAGTCATTTCCAGCTCCGAATGGAATCGCGCACGCGACTCGCGATCCCCTATCCGAACCAGTTGGCGATCAGGGGCTTAAGGGCGCGTTAAGTATAAATATCCGGGGCCCGTAAACGGGTGGGGGCCTTGGTTGACGCAGGGGGTAGCTAACGTTACGTATTGCTTGGCGTTAACTGATAGACGCAGCCTGTGCTCCCCCACAGTGCACATAAAAGATGCAACGGGAGGCAGAGATTGAAGACGTACACGATAAGCGAGCTTGCGCGCGAGTTTCAGGTAACCCCGCGCGCGCTTCGGTTCTACGAGGACAAGGGTCTGCTGTCGCCGACGCGCGATGGCCTCAACCGCGTCTATTCGGCCCGTGACCGCGCAAGGTTGAAGCTCATACTTCAGGGCAAGAGTGTGGGTTTTTCACTGTCGGACATTCGTGAAATCCTCGACCTGTATACCCTTGAAGGCCATCGCGCGCAGTTGAAGCTTTCGCTCAAGAAGTCGCGCGAGCAGATCAAGAACCTTGAGAAGCAGCGCGAGGACATTGAGGCGGCGCTGGAGACACTCCAAAAGGGTGTTCGCTGGGCTGAGGAAAAGCTTCAGGAACTCGGGCCTGGTCCGGACGTGGAGCAGTCGGCGCGTGCCTATGAGCGCGTCGCGCGTGCCGGTCTGGACGGCGACGTGGCCCATCTCGACAGCTGACGCAGAGACACACTCGACGATCGCCCGCTTGATGGTATGACGCCGGGGCACTGCCCGCCGGTCGCGCGGCGGCTTGAGCGCTGCCAGGTTTGCGTAACGCTGAGGTGAGGATCGATGCCAAGGTATCAGGCGCCGCTCAGGGACATGAAGTTCCTGCTCAACGAAGTGCTTGAGATCGGATCGTATTCGAACCTCCCCCGGTTTGCCGATGCGCCGGCGGATGTAATCGATGCCGTTCTCGATGGCGGGGCGACATTTGCACAGGAAGTGCTGCAGCCGATCAATGCGATCGGTGACCGGCAGGGCTGCAGGCGGAACCCGGACGCTTCGGTGAAGACGCCGGATGGTTTTCCCGCCGCCTACAAGCAGATGTCAGAGGATGGCTGGATGGCGATCTCGGCCGACCAGCAATGGGGCGGGCAGGGACTGCCGCGCGTAGTCTCAATGCCGTTCCTGGAAATGTGTTCGTCGGCCAACATGGCCTTCGCCATGTATCCGGGCCTGACCCGCGGCGCGGCCGAGGCGATCCAGGAGGGCGGATCCGAAGAGCAGAAGAAGACTTACCTGCCGAACATGATGACCGGCAAATGGGCCGGCACGATGAACCTGACCGAACCCCAGTGCGGGACAGACTTGGGCCTGATCCGCACCAAAGCGGTTCCACAGTCGGATGGAACCTATAAAATCACGGGACAGAAGATCTGGATCTCCGGCGGCGAGCAGGACCTCACGGAGAACATCATCCAGCTTGTGCTGGCGCGAATCGAGGGTGGCCCTGAAGGCATCAAGGGCATCTCGCTTTTCATCGTGCCAAAATTCCTCGTCAACTCCGATGGCTCGCTCGGCGCGCGGAACGCATTCCAGTGCGGGGGGCTCGAAGAGAAGATGGGCATCCACGGCAACGCGACGTGCGTGATGCACTATGAAGGTGCGACGGGCTATCTCGTCGGCGAGGCGCACAAGGGCATGCGCACCATGTTCGTGATGATGAACGAGGCGCGCCTCGGTGTCGGTCTGCAAGGTCTAGCGCAGGCTGAGGTGGCCTTCCAGAATGCGGCGGACTTCGCGCGCGAGCGACTCCAGGGGCGCTCGATCACAGGCGCAAAGGCGCCGGACAAGCCGGCCGATCCGATCATCGTGCATCCCGATGTGCGACGCATGCTGATGGACATGAAGGCGTTCACCGAGGGCGCGCGCGCCTTTGCTTACTGGACTGCGCTCCAGGGCGACCTGCTCCATGTGTCGCCCGATCCGCTGGTGCGCGAAAAGGCCGACGATCGCATGGCGTTGCTGACGCCGGTCATCAAGGCATTCCTGACCGATCGCGGGTTCAAGTGCGCGTCGGATGCGCTGCAGCTTCATGGTGGCACGGGCTATACGCGCGATCAGGGGATCGAGCAGTTCGTTCGTGATGCCCGCATCGCGCTGATCTATGAGGGCACCAACGGAATTCAGGCGCTCGACCTTGTTGGTCGCAAGCTGGCCGCCAATGGCGGCCGGGCGGTGTTCGGCTTCTTTAACGATCTCGAAGAATTCGCGTCGTCCAACGATGGCAACGAGAAAATGAAACCCTATGTCGAGGGCGTGCAGGTCGCGACCGGCCAGTTGAAGGAAGCCACGATGTGGCTGATGCAAAACGGGATGTCGAATTTCGACAATGCCGGTGCGTCAAGCCACGACTATCTTCAGCTGTTCGGCCTGACGGCTTTTGCGCTGATGTGGGCGAAGATGGCGAAGGCAGCGCTTGAGCGCGAGGCGACCGGCGACCGCTTCTATACGGACAAGCTTGCGACGGCCCGCTATTTCTTCGAGCGCGTCTTGCCTGACGCTACGTCACATCTCGCAAAGGTAAAGACGGGCGCCGGGCCCGTAATGGCCCTTGGCGCAGATGCATTCTGAGGGTCCGCCAGCCATTGGCGTCCTCGCACCGGGCTCCTCAGGGAGCCAGAATTTCAAGGGAGGCCGCCATGGCCGAAGCCTACATCTATGACGCCGTTCGCACGCCTCGCGGCAAGGGCAAGAGCACAGGATCGCTGCACGAAATCACGTCGCTGCAACTGGCGACCCAAGCCTTGAAGGCGATCAAGGATCGCAACGGGCTCAAAAACACCGACAAGATCGATGACGTGATCCTCGGTTGCGTAACGCCGATCGGCGAGCAGGGATCGGACATTGCGCGCATCGCCGTGCTGAACGCAGACTATTCCGAGACGACGGCGGGCGTGCAGGTGGATCGCTTCTGCGCATCTGGCCTAGAGGCCTGCAATATCGCGGCCGCGAAAGTCATGACTGGCGAGGCCGACATGGCGATCGGTGGTGGCGTCGAGGCCATGAGCCGCGTGCCGATGGGATCGAATGGCGGCGCGTGGGCATCGAACCCTGAGATCGCGATCAAGTCCTACTTCGCCCCGCAAGGCATCGGCGCCGACCTGATCGCGACCAAGTACGGCTTCTCGCGCGATGATGTGGACGCTTACGCAGTGGAAAGCCAGAAGCGGGCCGCCAAGGCTTGGCAGGAAGGCCGATTCAAGAAGTCGGTTGTGCCCGTGAAGGACCAGCTTGGGGTGACGATCCTCGCGCACGACGAAACCGTGCGTGGCGATACGACGATGCAGACGTTGGCCGCACTCTCCCCTTCGTTCGAGCAGATGGGCCAGATGGCGTTCGACGATGTCGTCAAGCAACGCTACCCGGAGGTCGAGAAGATCAACCACGTGCACCATGCCGGTAACTCGTCGGGCATCGTGGACGGCGCCTCGGCAGTGCTGATCGGCAACAAGGAGACGGGTGATGCGCTCGGCCTGAAGCCGCGGGCGCGGATCAAGGGCTTCGCGTCGATCGGTTCGGAGCCGTCGATCATGCTGACCGGCCCCTCGCTGGTGACGCAGAAGCTTCTCAAGAAGCTGGGCATGGAGGTCGGCGACATTGACCTCTACGAGCTCAACGAAGCTTTCGCCTCGGTCGTATTGCGCATGATGCAAGCGCTCGACATCCCGCATGAGAAGATGAACGTGAATGGCGGCGCCATCGCGATGGGTCATCCTCTCGGAGCGACCGGCGGCATGATCCTCGGCACGGTGCTCGACGAGCTGGAGCGCTCGGACAAGGAGACGGCGCTCGCCGTGCTCTGCGTCGGCGCCGGCATGGGGACGGCAACGGTGATCGAGCGCGTGTGATGCGGATCGATGAGGCCAAGCTGAGCGCGCTGATCATTTCGGCGCTCACGGGCGCTGGCCTCACGGTGTTTCTCAACCAGGACATGCACGATCTCGGTGCAGTCTTGGCGATCACCGGTCCGATTACGCTGGTGATGGGGGCGGTGCTGTTCCTGTTCGCGTCTGACAATATCAAGAAGGGCGGCGACAAGCCGCCAAAAGGTGAATGACCATGAAACTCGAAACATTCGGCTGGGACGTGGATGCAGACGGCATCGCAACGGCCACCTTCGACGTGCCGGGCCGCTCGATGAACACACTGACGGCCAAGGCTATTGCAGACCTGGGCGCCATCGCGAGGGAAGTGGCGACGAACGATGCGATCAAGGGCCTGGTCATCACCTCGGGCAAGGCCAGCGGCTTCTGTGCCGGTGCGGACCTCGGCGAACTGGGAGGCGGCTCCGGGGGCGGCGGCGCGAAGGACGCCGATCCCGAAGCGCAGCTGAAGGCGGCGTTCGAGCGCTCCTTCAGCATGAACAAGCTGATGCGCGGGCTCGAGGCCGGCAAGAAGCCAGTGGCCTGCGCCATCAACGGCCTTGCTCTAGGCGGCGGTCTGGAAGTTGCGCTGGCCTGCCATTATCGCATCGCGGCGAACGACAATCCCAAGCTTCAGCTTGGACTTCCCGAGGCCAAGGTGGGCCTGCTGCCCGGCGGCGGCGGCACGCAACGCCTTCCGCGTCTCATGGGTGCGCAAGCGGCTGCGCCCTTCCTCCTGCAGGGCGAGAGCATGACGGCTGAACAGGCCAAATCTAACGGCGTGGTGCACGACATTGCGCCGACCAGCGAACTGGTCGCCAGGGCAAAGGCCTGGTGCAAGGCGAACCCCAACGCCAAGGCGCCGTGGGACGATCCCAAGTTCAAGGTTCCAGGCGGGCTACCGAATTCGCAGCAGGGCTCGACGGTGTTCACATTCGGCTCGGCCATGCTGGCGAAGCAGACCTGGGGCAACTACCCTGCGCAGAAGCACATTCTCTCCGCCGTCTATGAGGGCCTCAGCGTGCCGATCGATGCGGGTCTCCGCATCGAGAGCCGCTACTTCGTCAAGACGCTGATGACGCCGGAAGCGAAAGGCATGATCCGCTCGCTTTTCCTGTCGATGCAGGATCTTTCGAAGGGCGCGTCGCGACCGGCGGGCTTCCCCACATTCGAGATCAAGAAAGCCGTGGTCGTGGGCGCTGGCCTGATGGGCGCAGGCATCGCCTATGTGCAGGCGAAGGCGGGTATCCCGACCGTGCTGCTCGACGTCAGCCAGGACGCGGCCGACAAGGGCAAGGATTACTCGCGCAAGATCGTCGAGAAGGATGTCTCCCGCGGCAAGATGACGAAAGAGAAGGGCGATGCGCTGCTGGCGCTGATCACGCCGTCGGCGGACTATGCGTTGGTGAAGGGCGCCGACATTGTCGTCGAGGCCGTGTTCGAGAACGTCGAACTGAAAGCCAAGGTGACGGCGCAGGTCGAGGAGCATCTGGGCGACGCCGCCGTGATGGGCACGAATACGTCCACGCTGCCGATCACGGGTCTCGCCAAGGCGTCGAAGCGCCCGGCGAATTTCATCGGCATACACTTCTTCTCTCCGGTCGAGCGGATGGGCTTGGTCGAGATCATCATGGGCAAGGAGACGTCGCAGGAGACGCTCGCCAAGACGATGGACTATGTGCTCAAGATCAAGAAGACGCCGGTGGCCGTGAACGATTTCCGCGGTTTCTACACCAGCCGCGTGTTCGGCACTTATCCGGAAGAAGGCATGACTATGCTGGGCGAAGGCATCGCGCCGGCGATCATCGAGAATGTCGGGCGCATGGCGGGCATGCCAATGGGACCACTGGAGGTTTCGGACTCTGTCGGCATCGACACGATGTTGAAGATCGGCCGCGAGAGCGCAAAGGTCTTGGGCCGATCTTACGAGCAGAACCCGGTTGGTGATCTCGTTGCCTGGATCGTCGAAAGCCAGAACCGCGTTGGCCGCAAGGCTGGCAAGGGCTTCTACGACTACAACGAGGCCGGCAAGCCTTCGCGCCTGTTCCCGGATATCGGCAAGAAGATCGAGATCAAGACGAAGGAGTGCCCGCCGGAGCTGAAGGCCGAGCTGACCAAGCGCTTCCTCTATCGCCAGTGCATCGAGGTGGCGCGCTGCTTCGAGGAGGGTGTCATTCTCGATGCGCGCGATGCGGATGTCGGCTCGATCCTCGCCTGGGGCTTTGCGCCGTACACGGGCGGCGTGTGCTCGTTCATGGATCTGAAGGTCGGCATCAAGACGTTCGTTGAGGAGTGCGATGCGCTAGCCGAGAAGCATGGCGAACGCTTCCGCCCGAATGCGCTGCTTCGCGAGATGGCCGCCAAGGGCCAGACCTTCTACTCGCGCTTCCCGCCGAAGGACCAGAAGGCGGCGGCTTAGAACGGTTTCGTGCATCGGGGCCCGCCGGCCTCGATGCGCCATCTTCCACTCTTGAGTGCAACAGACTCAGGAGTGCCCACTCTGCCTGCAGCATCTTCGGCCGCACGACGCGTATACGCGATCGTCGCATTGTCGATCCAGCAGACACGTTCGGGAAACCAGCTTGGTGTCGGCGGGATCGCCTGAAATACACGCGCCAAACCCGACGCGCGAACTTCGTAGATATCCAACGCGTCAAGGTTCATTTCATCTCGTTCAGCCGAGACAACGTGCCGTCCATCGGGGGAAAAAAGTGGGTAGCCCTCCATCCGAAAGGTCGCTCCCGTTGTCCGGTCCAGCAGCTTCCAGAAGAGGTCCTCCTCTCCAAACGACAGGATCGCCAGAAATCGACCATTCTGCAGAAGCTCAATCGCGTAGTCATACAACGAGAACTGGTTCTCAGCTGTCACCCAGCGACCGCTTAGCATTTGGACCGACAAGCTCTCATCTGGGTTTCGTTTCGCGATCTCGGGGTGCGCAAGATTGAAGAGTTTCTCGAGATTTTCGGCGCAGTCCGCAATTAGACTATCGGGACACTCCAGGCGCGACCCGTCGACCTGAGTGAGTGGGACCTGAGCAACGGCCGTATTGCCGACGACAGCCATGAGGGCGAGGCAGAAGAGTCCTCTCAAGATGCCTGGCGACATGGCCTCGTTCTATTTCCCAATATGCGTCTTCAGGAATTCGCCGAGCGCAGTGAGGACCTGGCGGCGGCTGGCATCTTCCACGAGGCTGTGATCATCGCCCTCGATACGGATGTATTGCACAGGTTTACCCGCGGTCTTCAGCGCATCGTTCATCATCTCGCTCTGCCGGATGGGAACGACCAGGTCCGAGGCGCCGTGGATCAGCAGCACGGGCGCCTTGAACTTGTCAGCGTGGAGCGCGGGCGAGACAGCGTCGATAGCATCGCGGTCCTTGTCGGGGTCGCCGATCAGGGCTTCCCAGTAGGTGACGGTGCGGCTGCGGAGCCCATGTTCCTTGCGTTCGTTGGCGAGCATCTCGCGGAGGTGAGAGACACCGGCGATTGAGGCCACGCACTTGTAAAGATCAGGGGTTGCGGCGCCACCTGCAAGCGCGGCGTATCCACCATAGCTCCAGCCGACAATGCAGATGCGCGAAGGATCGGCCCAACCCATCTTCGCGAGGGCATTGGCGCCGTCGGTGATGTCATCCTGCATCTTGCGACCCCACTCGCCGTAGCCGGCGGCAGTGAACTCTTGCCCAAATCCGGCCGAGCCGCGGAAGTTGGGTTGCAGAACGGCATAACCTTCATTTGCGAGGTATTGCGCCAGCCAGTCGAAGCCGACGGCGTCGTAGGCCTCCGGCCCCCCGTGCGGCATCACGACCAAAGGAAGATTCTTGCGGTTCTCGGGCGCCACATTCGTGGGCCACGTTACAAGGCTTGGGATTTTGAGACCATCGCGCGCCCTGTACTCGATGGTGAAAACTTCGCCGACATCCTCCTGCTTCAGTTCAGGGCGCGCCTGCGAAATCATCGACAGGCCCTTGGTCTTCCTGTCGAACAGATAGTACCGCTCCGCCTGCGTGCCGCCCTCAGCG
>VFQT010001025.1_pt1 | contig 36631 bp, 30 predicted proteins | sample 3512381 | NCBI WGS metagenome assembly VFQT01 (sample SAMN10412376, study PRJNA504923) | tailings metagenome | isolation source: Relicate 2 Philex TSF3 active mining site | place: Philippines: Tuba, Benguet | collected 2017-08-29 | reverse complement strand
ATTGATCAGGCACAGCTGTATCAGGAGTACCGCAAGAATGAAGCATGGGACTCGGAGGCCAACAAAGCTGTGCTCGCAAAGATGCCGGCCACTTATCGGCATCCGTCACAGTCATCGGATTCCACGATGTCTTCGATCTTTATGCCTTACGGCGAGGGCCTTGTCGCCGGGCCGGATGATAAAGAAGGACTCCAGTTGCGAGATGTGATCGATGGTTTGTCCAACACGATTGCTCTCGTCGAATCAAAGCAGGACATCCCCTGGACGAAACCGGAAGATCTGAAGTTCGACATCACCGCCGAGAAACTACCGTCACTCGGGTTTGTTCCCGAAGGCTGGCACGTGGCGATGGGTGATGGTTCAGTCCGGTTCATTTCCAGCTCGATTGATGTGCAGCTGATGAAGCACCTGCTGACCAGGGCTGGCGGTGAAGTGATTCCATAGTCATGGAACGCCTGAGCAGCGTTCTTCGAAAATTCGTGACGTCGGCGTAGTTTGACGGCCATCAGCTGCGCTGTTTGAGCGATCGACTCTGCGACTGGGTTGGCAGCAGAGCGATCGCTTTTTGCGTTCCCGGAAAGGCGTTTTGCATTTTTCCAGCGAGCCTGCAACAATTCGGTTCAGGGAAGCCCCATGGAGTGACTGGCAGGGACGTGCAGAAATGGCCAAAAAGGCAAATTTACCCGATCCGCTCGGCGAGATTTCCGAGTCGATTGTTCGCATTCTGGAGGAATATGCGCAAAAGTCTGAGGGTGGAAATCCATCCTTTCTGACGTGGAAGCAGCTACTTTCCAGGCTCTCTGGTGTGTCGCCCGACTGGGCTCGAGCCGCCCTGCTTCGCTCTCCGGCCAAAGGAAAAGTTCTGGTCGCCATTGCCGAGGATCCGGAAAGTCCCGTGATCCTTGAATCGCAGCGTGAGGCACTGGTGCGTGATCCGGCTCTTGTTCAGCGAGTTGTGAAGCGGTCTGACGCGGGGTTCAACGCCGCAAACCCCGTTCGCCCGGTTGCTGAGCTTGTTCGATCGCTGGATCGATCAATTCAGAAAGCCGCGGAAGAGCAGTGGTCCGACGCCGCGTTCGTCTTGCCGTCCGGATTTGCTCACGCGTCTGTCGCAGTGAAAAAGAAAATGCAGCCGGGACTGCATGACGAACGATATTCACGACTGGACGTTGTCCTTTGTCGAGCCCTGCTGAAAGCTCTGCAAAACCGTCAGACTCGTGGTGCCGAACATTATCCCGTGTTGCTGACCGACCTGCTTCAGGATGCTCGCACGGAACCCGATGACCCGCATGTTCCAATGGCCCTTCAGCTTCCCGAGTTTGCTGATTCGGTCGCTTTACTGTCCGGCCAGCTTCCGGATGGCTTGATGGTCTTTCGTTCTGATCTGGAGCAATGTCTGGGCAGTGAATCTCTGATGCGCAGACTGGTGCATCAGGTCTGTTCGGAAAGTCAGCCGGAAGTTCGGTTGTCGGCATTATCAAAGAGGGTGTGCAAGCCATGGCAACAGACATTTGTTGAAACGTGGCGAACCCACTTTGATCTTCAGCGAAGATTTACGTCGGTCGAGCTGACGGCCGTGGGGTCTGACAAACAGTCTGACCTGATTGTCCGTGATGCTCGTTTCCCAAGACCAGAGAAGATTGTTTCCCAGTTGCTTGTGAAGACTCTGGAAAGTCAGAAGGTACTTGGCGACAGTCATTACCCACTGAACTGGTCGCAGCTGGTGGAACTGTCCGGCACAAAGGCAACTTCGGACACGATTGCCCGGGCGACTCAAACGGAACCATTTGCATCGCTGGTGCTGATCCCTTTTCCAGCACTTCAGGAATCACCAGTCGTATTCCAGGAAGAGGTCGACACGTTTCTCGGTTCGACGATGTTCCTTGAGCTTGTGCTTGGGCGACTCACGTCAGCGGAAAACTCCGTCGTGGCCGCGGACAAACTGATCAACGTTCCCGGTCTCAACCCCCTGCTCCGTCAGCGCTGGACTCAGCTGGTGACCGAAATGACAGATGGGCGTGCAATTCCTGCCGGGATCGGAGCTATCATGATCAGCCGAAAGCTGCATTTCTTTCGGATGCGGGATGTTCGCGGGGGAACGGATCCTGAGCCGATCGTGAACCCAGTACCAACGGCAGTGGCGGTGAAAGCGGTGCCTAAGTCCTCGGGCGTTCGATCGCGAGCGTCGTAGAGTATCTCTCCGTTATCTCTCCGTTTCCGGCATACCGGATGCGCATGGTTTCCGAATCAGAACGGGACGGCCGCCAGTGCTGACTGAAGTCGTTGCAGTGTGAACGGCTTGGAAAGCACAGCAATGGGAGGCTGCGTGACTTCATCTGCTTCCGAGAAGTCAACGTGGTTCCGCCCTGTGCATGTGATAAACGGAATTCGAATGCCCTGAGTATTCAGGGTTCTGATGGTCTCCGAACCATTCATGTCCGGCATAGACTCATCCATGATCAGAAGGTCAAATTCAGACCCGGACTTCAAGACGGAGATTGCTTCGGTGCCACTGGAAACGCTCTCCGCATCGTGCTTCAGAACTCGCAGCATTCCCACGCAGACAGTTCGAACCAGTTCATCATCATCGACGACAAGAATTTTCATGCCCGGGTCCCTCCTGAGTTCCACACGCTACAGAACAATACGCGGATGCTGACATCCTCACCAGTAGAATTTCTTTACGCTCATCTGCAATTTTCTCCGTCAGGATTTGGTGATCTCAGGATGCTCCACAGGGCACAGTTTGCTTAGTCATTTTCAATCACAACCAAGGCCCCTGGGTGCGTACGAATTTCGGAAACAATGTCCCTTTGGTGTTCGTGTGCATATCCCTGAGTCAGCGTCTTTCTTCGATGCCGGGTATCACCGAATCCATGTCAGCGAAACAGAATGCGATCCATCACATCCTGCCACGGAGAACATCCAGCCACGGAGACTGAATGGAATTCGGCATTGCGCGGCAGCACAGAAGCCACGAAGACGTACGAGCTTGTGGAGACCTAACAAGGGCTGAAAAGCCCTTGACCCACGGAGCCGACTGCTACACGAGTGGGATCGGCGAACCGGACGACAGGCGCCAGGGCCGGCCGGTTGTGTCGTGGATGTCGGTTGCGGGATTGATTCCAAACCGATCGAAGATTGTGGCAGCCAGGTCTGCAGGTGTCACCGGATTCGTTTCCGGAAATGCACCGATGCGATCACTGGATCCGTAGACCTGACCTCCCTGAACACCGCCTCCAGCGAGAACAATGGAATAGCAATCGGGCCAGTGATCTCTGCCTGCCGAACCGTTAATCGTGGGCGTTCGGCCGAATTCACCGCAGGCAACGACCAGCGTCGATTCCAGCAGGCCTCGTTCATGAAGATCTTCAATCAAAGCGGCCAGAGCACGATCGGCCTGAGGAAGCAGGTAGCGGGAGTGCTGAGTGAAATTGTCCGCGTGCGAGTCCCAGTTCTGTCCCTGCTGGCGGAAGTCATTGACGTTGATGAACGGAATTCCTGCTTCCACAAGTCGCCGTGCCAGCAGCAGATTCTGACCTCGCAAGTCACGCCCCGCAGCACCGGCCGCTGCGCCGTGTCCCGGCAAAACGTCCGGTGCTTTCATTCCATAGCGTTCACGAATGGATAGCGGTTCCTCATGAAGCTCGACAGCCTTCTGCAGCTGAGTGGAAGAAAGCAGCTCGACCGCTCTGGAACGGTGCTCCTGCAGTCGCACCATGGACTGCTCGTAGGCCGGACCCTGATCAAGTGAATTCAGCAGTGATGTTCTTTGCTGAATCCTGGTGCCGGGCAATTCGGACTGCTGACGCAGAGCATCGACCTGATATCGAATCGTGGCGAGATCCGCACTGACTTCAAACGGGTCAAACTGCTGTCCCAGGAATCCACCTCCCTGACACGGAGTTGTGACGACGTTGTGAATCAGCCACGGCAGAGCGACATGACTGATCGCATCGCGTGCCACCGGTCGTTCCCGGGAAACCACGGCACCGTGGGAAGGAAAGAACTGAGGGATGACGGCGAATTCTTCCCGGTCTCCCTGAGGTCCCTGACGTCCGGTGAAAGTCTCGGTCGATGCCGAATCATGAAGTCGATTCGTGTGATGCATGCTGCGAACAATCGCGCAATGATGCATGACACGTGCCATCTGAGGAAGATATTCTGAGATTTGGATGCCAGGCACCGATGTTGAGATTGGCTGAAACTCACCGCGAACAGTGCTGGGGGCCAGAGGTTTGGGGTCCCATGTGTCGAGATGACTTGGGCCGCCATAGTAGAAGACAAAAACGCACGATCGGATTTTTCCGCGCTGACCGCTTGGTGTTTCGTTTCCGGCCAGCAGCGAACGCGACACTCCCGCCAGCGCCAGTCCGGCGGAATGGCCGAACAGCGTTCCGAACATGGCGCGTCGACTGCGGATGGCCTGTTGATGCCGTCGCAGGCGGCGTGCAATCAGAGTCTCATTGGTGTGCATGAGAGTCTCTTTCCGGCGTGCGGCGGGTCGACACGAGGTTGTTCAGGGGAAGTGAGTTATCGGAACATTGAGGATCTTGATCGTTCCGACACGGGGGCCAGCACGATACGTTCTCAATTGACCAGAAACAAGCGGGACCTCGATGCGCTTGCCTCAGCCATATCGGCAGTGCTTCGCCGGAACGGCCCACAACTACCTTGCAAATGCTTCATTCGTCTGAATGACCTCTTTCTGATCACTCGTAATCAGTGCCTTCAGTGTGTCGGCTGAAATGTCGGGCTTAAGTTTCTGCACTGAGCCATCCATAAGTGCAACGAATCGCGGATTTCCTCCGAGCAAAGGAGCGAGATCTTTGCGCCAGTCTTCTCCCGTCATGTCAACGGGATAATCTTCAGGCTTTGTCCATGGGACCGACGTGTCGGACTGCATCAGGGCGATGGTATTCGAAGACCCGTCGGGTATCCGTGTTCCAATGGATTGGCCAGGCGCGGGCCACGGAGTTCCCGCACCAGTGAAGGTCATGAAGCTTGTCGTATGAGTGTCGACCGAATCATCCAGATCGCGAAAGCAGTCTGGCATCATGGACAGTAATTGTGAGTTGTGGGGACTGTCCCACGGTTCCTCAAGCCGGAACTTTGAATAGAGCACACCGTATCCAAGGAACGGCAGCACATGAACGCGCCAGCTCAGCTGAGTGGCTCTCAGGGGCGGCGTCCGGCCGGGATCCTGTTTCACTCCCGGCGGCATTACCTGATAATTGTCGCGGTATGAGTGCATCGCAAGGATCAGCTCTTTCAGCCGATCGGCATCCCAGCGCGGAGCCTGCATAGGAGATGTCGTGTTGACGCCAAGACTCTGAGCCGACCAGCGACCTGCAGAACGAATATCAATGAGTTCCGCACCATCACAGGTCACAATCGCCCGAAAGATCTCATTCGGGATGTGTTTCGACAAAACCATCTGCTCAACCGTCCCGGTGATGACCTGCATTGCACCGGATTCGTCGCAGTACTCTGCCATCACGAGTGTCTCCGGTTCGGGTGATGGATCCGGCTGAGTCCAGAAGACTTCCTTGCTTTGAGCAACTCGAGCCAGCAGGAGCGTCTGGACCAGACCATCCGGGGCTCGATACATCGGATCAGGTTTTCCAAGCAGTCCGTGCTGGCCGCCAAGAATCTGATAGCAGGTCTTGTCGGTCTGTTCGGGATACGACCGAAAGACTTCGGGCATGGAACTCAGCAGCTGTTTGTTGTGTTCGCTGTCCCAGGGTTCATCGAAATGGAACTTTTCATAAAGCGGTTCATGACCAAGCTCTTTCAGCAGGTGGACTCGCCAGCTGAGACCGGACGGTGAACCATCCTTGAGCTTGCGTGTGGAAGGTGTCGTTGTGTTGCGGTCCGTGTAGTTATGGATGGCAATGCCGAGCTGTCGCAGCTTCGAGTCGAGCGGCAGTAACTGTCCGGCCATCGGAGATTTTGTGCTTCCCTCCGGCAACGCTGGAAACTCCAGTTTGCCGGAAATTTCTTCGGCAGGCTGGATTCTGGCGATGAGCTTCAGGTCTGCTGCGGGCTCCTTCAAGGCATCGGCAACATCAAAAGACTCCTTTCCAGACGGCGACAGCATGGCTCGAAGTTTCAAAGGATGAATCTCGGGGGACAGGCTGACGACAGTGCCGCCCCAGGTCGCGGCTGAAAGGTCTGCTGATTTTGGCCAGCCCAGAGCTTGCCACACGGTTTCCGACGTTATTGTGCCAGGCAGGTTTTCTTCGACCTGAAATTCCGGCTGCGTCCATGGCCTGGCGAAATGTGGGGCTGCAAGATAGACACCCAGAGTTGTATCCAGGTCATCTCCGATGACACCCTTCTTCGGAAAATGAGTCACGTCGCGGGATGCAACTGAGGGAAGCAGAAGACGAAATCGAGTGCATCCTGCCGAGGATATCGTTTGGTATTCGGAAGGGATCTGAAAGATCAGTGGAATGTTGTGCTGGCTGTTCCACGGTTCGTCCAGTTTGAATTTCTCATACAGATCCTTGAGCCCCAGGTATGGCAACAGATGAACTCTCCACGACAGCTGCGAACTGGTAAATTCGCGGACTTCGCGATGTTCATCTTCGATCAGTGCTTTCATCGCCCCGGAAATTTTCTTCAACTGCTCGTCCGTCTCAGGTACAGCGGGACCCTGGTGGCCTGACGGTACCGTTGCCACAAGTCGACCCATTGCTGCAAAGCCGCCCTGTTGAAAGTCGAAGATCTCTCCCCCATCTTTGCTGAGCAGTGCGGAGAATCTGTCGCTGTCGATCGATTCGAATGCGAACGTGCCGTTGGACGTTACGACAAAGTGATGGCCATCGATTTCTGCAAGCGATTCTGGCGTCAGTGAATAATGTGAATGCTCCAGATCGGGCATCGTCCATGGCACCGCCAGTTCCGGCTTGAGATAGACAAGCACGATTGTGTGGTCCAGTCCGTCGGTCACATCGCCAGCCCTGGTGCGCCCTTCGATCGGTCCATCCAGAACCAGATTTGCCACGACGCACGTGTATCCGGTCGACGTCAGCGGGTTTGCAAAGACTCGCGGGATCTCCGGCAGAAGAGACATGTTGTGAGGACTGTTCCACGGTTCATCCAGATGGAATTTCCTGTAAAGATCCTGGTAGCCAATGGCAGGCAGCATGTGGACTCGCCAGGAAAGCAGACCGCCATCATCTGCAGGCGACTCTGACAGAAGAAGATCCGCTGCCACTCGCAGAGGAGCATCGTGTTGTCTCATTCGTCCTGCCGGAAGCTGGTTGAGAATCTGGTTGAGGGAGTTCTCAACGTCTCGTTTTGTCAATGGAACAATTCGTCGCGCGGCTGCGATTTCCATCTCACTTCGTCGCCGTTCCTCTGCCTCTCGAAACTTCTTCCGGGCTTCTTCTGCCTCTCTTTGAGCTTCCTCTTCTCGAGCGAGCCGTATCGCCTCTTGCTGCTGCGTCAATTCGATCAGTTTGCGTGTCTTCTCTGCTTCTTCCGCCTGACGCTGCGCAATCCGTGCCTGCTCATCCCGATGCTGTTTGACGAAGTACCAGGCGACGCCGCCAGCCGCGCCTGCGACTGCCACGAAGAACACGAAGATACAACCAAGGACGACGACGAGCTGAAATGATGTTGGGCCAATCCGGTCTGGTTCGCTGCCTGGAGGATTCTCCAGGGGCTGCAGCTGAACGGGTGATTTCTTTGCGCCGGTGAAGCCGCGCACGACAGCGTCATCAGATTCTGGTTCGAAAGGTGCCATCGGTCGGTGCTCCATGCCTGGTCATCGTTGGTGGGAAGGAAGAGTGAGTTCCCGTCATGAAGGTCGAACACGGCCTTATTGCAGCGTCTGCAAGATGCCGTTGCCAGCAGGTCAGGACGACCAATTGCCCATCCGGTGCGAATATTTCTGCGGATCAGAGTTTGGGCCTGGCCACGAAAAAAGCCCGGCCATTCTGGTGGCCGGGCTTTGAAGATGGATCGAGTCAGATTCGTGCCGTCTCAGGCTACTTCTTTTCAAACTCCGCATCGATCACGTTGTCATCGCTGCCGCCGGACTTTGATCCTGCCTCCGGACCGGGCTGACCACCACCCGACTTGTCACCGTACATATGCTGTGCCAGTGCGTGGGAGGCCTGCATCAGTTCGTCACATGCGGACTTGATTGCAGCCGCGTCAGAACCGTCAGCGACCGACTTAACCTTTGCGATCGACGATTCAATCGCAGACTTCGAACCGGCATCAAGCTTGTCGGAATGCTCCTTCAGAGTCTTCTCAGTCTGGTACACCAGGGATGACGCCTGGTTCTTTGCTGCTGCCAGATCCTGTCGCTTTCGGTCATCCTCCGCGTGCGATTCTGCGTCCTTTCGCATCCGCTCAATCTCGTCCTGAGACAGTCCGCTGGACTGCTTGATCTGGATGGTGTGCTGTTTGCTGGTCGCCTTATCCTTTGCAGATACGCTCAGAATTCCGTTGACGTCGATGTCGAACTTCACTTCGATCTGAGGCACGCCGCGTGGAGCCGGAGGAAGACCGTCCAGAGTGAATTCGTCCAGCAGTCGGTTGTCCGATGCCATCTTGCGTTCACCCTGGAAGACACGCACGGTCACCGCCGGCTGGTTATCGGCCGCGGTGGAAAACGTTTCCGTCTTCGTTGTTGGAATCGTCGTGTTGCGTTCCACCAGAACCGTCATGATGCCGCCTTCGGTTTCAATACCCAGCGACAGCGGCGTGACGTCCAGAAGGACGACGTCCTTGACGTCTCCGGCGATGATACCGCCCTGAATCGCGGCACCGAGGGAAACCACTTCATCCGGATTCACACCCTGATGGGGTTCCTTGCCAAACATCTCCTTCACAAGGCGCTGAACCTTAGGAACACGAGTTGAACCACCGACAAGAACGACTTCATGAATGTCAGAAGGCTTCAGCTTTGCGTCTTTCAGAGCATTCAGAACGGGCTGACGGCAGCGTTCCACCAGTGGCTCGACCAACTCTTCGAACTTTGAACGGGAAATGCTGAGCTGAAGGTGCTTCGGTCCCGATGCATCCGCAGTGATGAACGGAAGATTGATGTCGGTCGTCTGCTGAGTCGACAGTTCCTTCTTGGCCTTCTCGGCGGCTTCTCGCAGGCGCTGCAGAGCCATCGGGTCCTTGCGAAGGTCGATGCCATTTTCCTTCTGAAACTCCGCGGCGATGAAGTCAATCAGAGTTTCGTCGAAGTCGTCACCGCCCAGGTGAGTGTCGCCGTTGGTGCTGAGCACTTCGATGAGTTCGTTTTCGACTTCCAGAATTGATACGTCGAACGTACCGCCTCCAAGGTCGAACACGCAGATCTTCTCTTCACGCTTCTTCTCCAGACCATAAGCCAGAGCCGCAGCGGTTGGCTCATTGATAATTCGTGCCACTTCCAAACCCGCGATCTGGCCGGCATCTTTGGTCGCCTGTCGCTGAGCATCATTGAAGTAAGCCGGAACTGTGATGACCGCCTTGTTGACCTTATGGCCCAGATAGTTCTCGGCCGCTTCCTTCAGCTTGCGAAGGACCAGCGCGGAGATTTCCGGAGGTGTGTGTTCCTTGCCGTGAACATTCACCTTCACATAATCCGCCTGGCCCCCAACGACCTTGTAGGAAACCAGCTTCTCTTCGGCTTCCACTTCCCGATGGCGTCGCCCCATGAAACGCTTGATCGAATAGATCGTGTTCTGTGGGTTGGTCACCGCCTGACGCTTGGCAGGTTCGCCCACCAGCGTTTCGCCCTTTGCTGTGAACGCGATCACGCTTGGGGTCGTACGGCTGCCTTCCTGGTTTGCGATCACTCGAGGCTCACCGCCTTCCATGATGGAAACCACGGAGTTTGTGGTGCCGAGGTCAATGCCGATGATCTTTTCGCCGGAAACAGCCATGACAGTAGTCCTTGATGGGCAGCCCGCGGGCCGATCTTGCTCGCCGGGGGCTCCAACATTGCTTCTAGAACGCAGATCGGAAGCGTTGTGTTTTCTGAATCGTTTCTGAGCCCGTATGACAAAACAGGTCAGAAATGAGATAGCCGACCCAAGTAGCATGTCTTATGCCATCTCTTTCATGATTCCATTAGTGCAATCATTGCAAGGACTTACATCACAAGATCAGACTTGAAATATTCATGTCTGCGCATTTTTGGCAGTCGTCGTTCGCCGGGCGATGATGTGGGGTGGTGCCTTTTTGGCAATTCGGCGGCGGCTGGAACAGCTGCCACATTGACGATGTGAAAGAGCGAGTTGTGGTCGATGGAAGAGGAGACGGCGTTTGGCTGGACAGAAACACAGAGTCCTCGAATCGCTTTTGAACAATGAAATGTCAGTGGCGTGTGAACTTCCTACGGTTTTGGGACTTACGCTCCGGGCTGCTTGACACTCAATTTTGCCGTCAGTACAAGGCCACCACTCAAAATTGAGGCGATGTTCAGGTCCACTGTGAGAAACTTCAGTGTTTCTCAAGCTGACGGACCACAAAGTTTCGCTCGTTGGACCGAGTGGGGCACTGAAGGGGGCCGGACAGCACTTCTGAGCAATCGCCAAAGAACCTGACGCGAAGCAGGGTTGGCCGATGGCAAAGAAGACATCTGCGAAAGCACCCATGAAAAAGATCGCAAAAAAGGCACCGGCGAAGCCTGCGCCGAAGCCACGTCCCGCAGCAAAACCGGTCGTTGACGAGAAGAAACCTGTCGCGAAGAAGGCTCCGCTTCCTCCGGTGGTTCGACCGCTTTCGGCTCGTCCTTCCGACCTGTCATCTCAGATTCCTCCTGAGATTGAGCTGACTCATGTGGATGAGCAGCTGGTTGCTTTGCTGAACCGTCGGGCTGCGCTGTACCTTGAGAAGATGAAGGGCGTGCACGCGCCGTCCAAGGTGATGTTCAGCGACCTGGACCAGCAGACCGTCTGGGGCATGATTGATCGAATCAATCAGGGGCCACTCACATCTGCAGAGTTGAAGACCATCTTTCGTCCGCTGCTCAGTGCTGGCCGTCAGCGGATCAAGCACACCCGCGTTGCGTACCTCGGGCCACCGTTCAGCTTTACTCATCAGGCCGCCATTTCACGATTTGGTGAATCTGCAGACCTGGTTCCAGTCAGCACCATTGCAACGGTGTTCGAAGAAGTGAACCGGGGGCATGTGGATTTTGGGCTTGTTCCGATTGAAAACAGCACCGACGGTCGAATTGTTGACACGCTCGACATGTTCACTCGACTGCCCATCCGGATTTGTGGAGAAGTGCAGGTGCACGTTCACCACAACCTGCTGGCACGCTGCGATCGCAGTGAAATTACAGAGATTTACAGCAAGCCACAGGCGCTTTCTCAGTGCCGTGACTGGTTGTCCAAGAACATGCCGCATGCTCGGCTGATCGAAGTGACCAGCACTTCCACGGCGGCTCAGCTGGCTCGCGACAAACCCAATGTCGCCGCGGTGGCAAGCCGCCAGGCCGCCATTCAGTATGATGTTCCGGTTGTCGCTGAGTGTATTGAAGACAATCAGAATAATGTGACTCGGTTTGCCGTGATTGGCGACAGCGTTGCCGAGCCTACGGGATCGGATCGCACGGCCATCCTGCTGCAAATTCCTCACAAGCCAGGTTCACTGTCAGACGCGCTGGAGCCGTTCCGCCGGAACAAGATCAATCTGACATGGATTGAATCCTTCCCGCTGCGATCCCCGGCCGTCGGATACCTGTTCTTCCTCGACTTCGAAGGACACATTTCTGAGCCTCGCATCAAGAAGACCCTGAAGGATCTGGAAGCATTGCCTCCGGATCGGCTGGAAGTCCTTGGCTCATATCCCCGCAGCGAACCACTCAAATAGGCAATTGCGCCATTTGTGCGAAACGAGGAAGCCCCAGTCCATAGATTGGGGCTTTCCATTTTGAGACTCCCTGCGATCAACTTCATCAAGGTAAAGTGTTGTTATGCGTCGGTACCTGATTGCTGGTAACTGGAAAATGAACACGACTCGCCAGACCGGAGTCGCTCTGGCAGGCGAATTGGCCTCCGCAGCGCCGAAGGAAGAAGCCGGAGTCGAGGTTCTTGCGTGTCCTCCGTATCCTTACCTGATTCCGGTCGGAGAAAAACTGGCAGGCAGTGCGGTTCGGCTGGGAGCTCAGGACGCGTATTTTGAGGCTCCGGGGGCATTTACCGGCGAAATTGCCGTGGAGATGCTGAAGGACTGCGGCTGTCAGTACGTGATTCTGGGCCATAGTGAGCGCCGCCATGTGATGGGCGAAACGGATGCAACCATCAACCGCAAGGTCCGAGCCGTCATTTCTGGCGGTTTGACTGCGGTTTTGTGCGTTGGAGAGCTGCTCAGTGAGCGGCAGGCGGGCCAGACAGAAGCGGTTCTGGACCGTCAGATGGACGGTGGATATTCAGGTATTTCTGAATCTGACGCCGCCAGCATCGTAATTGCGTACGAACCAGTCTGGGCAATCGGAACGGGCGTCACCGCGACTCCGGAACAGGCGGAATCTGCCCATGAACACCTTCGCAAGTGGATTGCCCGCCGCTACAATACCGCGTTTTCCGAAAAGGTAAGAATCCTGTACGGAGGCAGTGTGAAGCCCGATAACGCGGAATCACTGCTCGGGCAGCCAAATGTGGACGGGGCTCTGGTTGGCGGCGCAAGTTTGAAAGCCGCGACCTTTGTTCCGATCATCGAAGCAGCTCGAAAACTGGCGGCTGGCGGCTGATTTTTGGCCGGTCGTGCCGCACTAACTGGTGCCATGCGGGAGCCATGGTTCTCGGAGAGACGGACTGACATCCGTCTTTTCGCATTGAAATTGAAACCACTTTGACACGCCGGGATCCGGCGTTCTCCTGGAGTCTTCAGTCCGATGACCTTTCTGATCTACTTGCTAACGTTTATCCTGGCATTCGTCAGCCTCTTCCTCATTTTGCTGGTTCTGATTCAGCGAGGCCGTGGTGGCGGCCTGGCAGGAGCCATGGGCGGAATGGGTGGCCAGAGTGCGTTCGGTACTCGTGCTGGTGACGTGTTTACCAAGATCACAATTGTTCTGGCAGTCATCTGGATTCTTCTCGCCGGCGGTATCGGCATGATGATGCGAAGTCAGGCATCAGCCGCAAAGAAGACTTCCGAAATGTTCACTGATTCGCCGAATGCTCCAAAGCAGGAGGAAAAAAAGGACGGGGACAAGACGTCTGCAGAGTCGAAGTCCGACGAGAAGAAAGAGGACGACAAGAAGGCTGAGCCATCGAAGACTGACGCCGACGCTTCGAAGGCAGACGACAAATCCGCTCCCAAGGCCGAAGGTGACAAGCCCGCTGAAGACAAGAAGGATGCTCCTGCCGACGCGAAGCCAGCAGATGCAACTGCAACTCCGGACAAGCCAGCAGAAGACAAACCGGCAGACGCCAAGGCTGCCCCGGCTGAAGCACCTGCTGCCGATGCTCCAAAGGAAGCTCCGAAAGAAGAAGCTCCTAAGGCGGAAGAACCAAAGACTGAAGCTCCGGCCGCTCCCGCTGGTGAGCCAGCACCTGCACCTGCGGCTCCAGCACCAGCCGCTCCGGGGAATCCTTAATTCCGCATCTTTCTTGTCATGAGCTGACTGGTTGTCGTGACCAGTCGGTTCAATAAACTCAATCGGGGCAAAGCTGTCGTCTGAGGTGGCTTTGCCCTCTGGTATTACGAAGCTCCCCAATCGCCATCGCGGACTTCACTTGTCTCAGAGTGTTTGCAGGAAGGCTGTTCTGTGCTGTTGAGTATGACGGGCTTTGGGCATTCTTCGTCGGACGACGGTGGTGTCCATGTCAGTACGGAGATCAAGTCGGTCAATAACCGCTACTTGAAGCTGTCTGTACGTATGCCTGATACGGTGGCTCGATTTGAAGCCGACATCGAAAAACTGGTTCGTTCCCGAGTGACTCGTGGATCGGTTCAGCTTTCAATCCGCGTCCGATTTGCTGGCGGCCAGAGCGAATATCGCATCGACAGTGATCTTCTGCGCGGCTACGAAAATCAGCTGAAGACGCTTTCCGCAGGCAGCGACTCAATTCGGATTGAGAACCTGCTGACATTGCCCGGGGTCGTCGTTGAGACGGAGTTTTCGGACGAGATCCTGAACTCGCTGTGGCCGGTCCTTGAAAAAAGCTTGTCAGAGTCACTGGACCATTTTGAAGACTTCCGTCGTCGTGAAGGGGAGTCAATGCGAGTTGACCTCGAGCGACAGTGTGAAGTTATCGAAACAGAAGTCACAAAGGTCGCAACCCTGGCGCCGATCGTCGTGACGGAGTATCGTGACAAGATCCTGGAGCGCGTTCGCCGACTGATCAATGACGCCTCGATCACCATCAGTGAAAACGACGTGATCCGCGAAGTCGCGCTGTTTGCCGATCGCTGCGACATCAATGAAGAAATCACACGTCTTCGAAGCCACACGGAGCAGTTTCGACGGCTTCTGAACGGCGAAACGTCGCAGGGACGCAAGCTCGAGTTTATCGGGCAGGAAATGTTCCGCGAGATCAACACGATCGGCTCCAAGGCCAATCATGTGACGATCGCCCTGGGCGTCGTGGAAATGAAAGCAGCGATCGAACGAATGCGTGAAGTCCTGCAGAACGTGGAATAGTTCAGACCAATGACCTCATCAGTGCCAAAGAGGATTGTGATTCTCTCCGGTCCGAGCGGCAGCGGCAAAACAACGCTCGTTCGGCGACTGGTGGAGTGCGCTCCGGTGAAGCTGGTGAAGTCGGTGTCTGCCACGACTCGCCCGCCACGGCCGGGGGAGGTCGATGGGGATGATTACTGGTTTTTGAGCAATGATGAGTTTCGTCGCCGGCTGGCGAAAGACGAGTTCATCGAACATGCGGAGGTCTTTTCTTCAGGCTTTTTCTATGGGACCCTCTGGTCCGAACTCGAACGAGCCTGGGGACTGGACGGATGGGCATTCCTGGAAATTGACGTCCAGGGAGCCATGAAGGTGGTGCAGCAATACCCGGAGACTGTTACGATTTTCCTTCGAACACCATCTTCAGCGGAATTTGAACGCCGCCTGAGGGCTCGAGGAACGGAATCCGAAGAAGTGATTCAACGTCGGCTGGCTACTGCGGAGAAAGAACTGCAGCAGGCTCACCGTTATCGATATGTGGTTGTGAACGATCAGCTGGAAACCGCGGTCAGCGAGATCTGTGAGATTCTGAAGGCGGAGGAGAAGGCTCGAAATGCTTGATGATTTTCGTGAAGATGACATCGTCCGCAAAGTTGGGGGCCGATTCAAACTGTCGTCCCTGATTCAGAAGCGCATGGTTGCTCTCAATCGCGGAGCTCGACCGCTTGTCGACCTGCAGACCAAGAACCTGATGGAAATTGTCGTTGCTGAAATCATGCAGGACAAGATCTACCTGGATACGTCAGGCAATGTGAAGTCTGTCCAGGATGACTCAGCCCTTGTCGACAAGCTCGACAAGCTGCTGGCGGATGACGGTGGTCCGGGAATCGACGATCTTTAATCAGATTCACGTCGTCGCCGAATGAGACAAATGGCAAGAGGCCCTGAGGATCCACTCCGGATGCTCGGGGCTTTTTCTTTGAGTGTGTTCCCCGGCGTGAAGGTGAGAACATGAAGATGTCCAGCAACCTGAAGAATCGTGATGTCCTGCTGGGAGTCTGTGGCGGGATTGCTGCATACAAAGCCGCAGACCTGTGCAGCAAACTGGTTCAGCTGGGGGCTCATGTTTCCGTGATCATGACGGAATCGGCTCATCAGTTCATCGGCGCGACAACGTTCGAAGCACTCACCGGGCGACCTGTTCACAGCGATCCTTTCAAGGTCCGTGAACATTACCAGGGCGAACACATCGGATTGGCGCGTCGAGCACAGATTGCAGTCATTGCCCCTGCCACGGCTCAAACGATTGCCAGACTTGCTCTCGGTCTTGCCGACGATCTGCTCAGCACAACATTGCTTGTTTCCACTGCTCCGCTGTTGATTGCCCCGGCGATGAACTGTGACATGTGGGCCAAACCGGCGGTGCAGCGCAATGTGGCTCAGCTGAAACAGGATGGTGTTCACTTTGTCGGCCCCGGCGAAGGCTGGCTGAGCTGCGGTCAGGTTGGTGCCGGCCGAATGGCAGAACCTGCTGACATCCTCCAGTCCATGGAACGTCTTCTCGCATAGAATCGTGGATACTGACCACGCGAACAAACTGAATTGTCCTTTCATCTGGATCCTGTGGAATGACCAGCCCGTCGGAGCAAGCAGCGGAAATTCGCACACTTGCAGCAAATCATGGAATGATCATCGATGCTGACAAAAGCGAGGCACTGGCTCGCTACTGCCAGCTTGTCTGGAGCTGGAATGAACGTCTGAATTTGACTCGCCACACGACGAACGAGTTGTTTGTCATCCGAGATCTGCTCGATACCGTACGACTCGCTGACCACATTCCACAGAACGCGACCGTTCTGGACGTCGGATCGGGCGGCGGAGTTCCTGGCATCCCGCTGGCCATTCTTCGCCCGGATCTTGCTGTGTCCCTGTGCGAGTCGGTGGGAAAGAAAGCTGCCGCACTCATCGAAATTGTGAAGCAGCTTGGACTGCCAGTGGCAGTGCACTCCGCCCGCGTTCAGGATCTTCTGCCTCAACGACGATTTGCATGGATCACGGTTCGTGCCGTCGGCGCGCTGGATAAGCTTCTGCCATGGTTCCCGGATCTTCGTCAGAATGGTTCGACGCTGCTGCTGATCAAAGGGCCGAAGTGGACCGAAGAACTTCAGGAAGCTCAGAAGTCAGGCAATGCCCGCGGTCGGAGAATCGAACGCATCGCCAGCTGGGCTTCTCCGGGACGTGATGGCAACAGCGTCCTGCTTCGAGTTCAATAGTTATCCGGCGGAAGCAGCAATCTGGCCGATTGCGTCGATCGCGTACTGAATCTCTTCGTCTGTCGTGAAGACGCCGGGACTGAGTCGAACAGTGCCTCCGCGAGACAGCGTCTGCAGTGACTGATGAGCCAGCGGCGCGCAATGCAGGCCAGCGCGGCACTGAATGGAAAAGCTCTGGTCCAGGATCGTGGCCACTTCATGACAGTCAAGGCCTTCGATATTGAATGACAGAATTCCGGCGTTCGCTTCCTGAGAGGAATACACCGTCACGCCCGGCAGCTTTCGGCAGGCGTCGTGAAGCGACTGCACGGCTCGGTCAATCTGATGATGCAGTCTCTGTATTCCCTGCGATTCAATCCACTGAACTGAAGCGCTGAGTCCGGCGATACCGGGCAGGTTCAGGTTCCCAGATTCAAATCTCGCGGGCATCTCTTCGGGCTGACGAAGTGACTCACTGCTTGAACCTGTTCCGCCAAATCTCAATGGACGCAGTTGAGTCTCCAGGCCTGATCGCACAACCAGAACGCCAGTCCCGAGCGGCCCCAGGAGTCCTTTGTGGCCAGCCGCAGCGAGGAAATCGATCTCCAGTGACTGAAAGTGCAACGGTACATGACCCACTGTTTGAGCTGCATCCAGCAGGATCAAAGCACCATGCTGACGCGCGAGCTGAATCAGTTCCGGAAGCTGCTGAACTCTTCCTGTCACATTCGAAGCATGTGTCAGCACGACCAGCTTTGTCGGCCGCTGCTTCAGGGCCGCCTCGAATTGGTCGATTCGAATGAGTCCCGTGAATGGATCGAAATCGGCCATCACCATTTCAACGCCGACGGTTTCTCTGAGCCACTCCAGCGGCCGCAGGACGGAGTTATGGTCCATCGTTGACACAAGAACTCTGTCGCCGCTTTTCAGCAGACCAAGCAACACCTGGTTCAGGCTGTCGGTGCAGTTTTGAGTGAAGATGATCTGACGATAATCCGGAACTCCCAGAAGTCGGGCCAGGCGGCAACGACACTGAGTGAGCAGTTCTGCCGCCTGCCCACTTCCGGAATGACTGCCACGCCCGGCCGCAGCGCCGGTGCCCAGCCACTGAAGGACAGCGTCCGAAACTTCTCCGGGCTTCGGAAAACTGGTTGCCGCATTATCAAGGTACGGTGAAAGCACAGTGTTGTCCCAAATCGCGATCGGTTGAAGATCCGGATCGTACTGCGACACAATAAAAGAAGGCCAGGAGTTCCTGGCCTTCTCGCATGTTTCGCATCAGGTGTCGGCGAAATGATCAGCTTTGTCCGGGCAGCCACAGCTTTCCGGCAGGAGCATTCGCTTCGGCACCAGGTGTCCACAGCCCGCCGGACGCTGAGGTTCCAATCTGAGCGAGGCCGCCTTCCAGTTCTGAAGCAAGTTCAGGGCAGCCTGCAGATTCAAGCTGTTCGATGAGGACCTGCTCGATCTCCGGGATCTTGTGCAGGTAACGATCACGGAACTTGTGCAGCAGTGTCTTCAGCTTCGGATCCGATGGATCATCCAGTCGATACGACAATTCACGCACATCCAGTTCCAGTTGAGTCCGGAAAGCTTCAGGTCCTGGCTCCACTGCCTGACGTGCCTGTTCGAGGCATGAATAAGCCAGGTCCGGCTGTTCTTCCACGCGAGCAATCGCTGCTCGCATCAGGTAGGCTCGGCGAGCACCAAAGGCCTGCAAACAGGCCGGTCGCTTCAGGATCTCATCAAGAGCATTGCGGACAATGTCCCGCAGCCCCAGAACAGAACAGCGATTTGCCAGTTCCTGCAGCTGTGAGTCCGTCAGCTTTGTCAGGACAAGCCGTTCGTAAGACAGAGCTGGCATTGCCGCAACGACAGCAGATTCGGAAATCTCCAGCGGCTGACGTCCCGGCAGGCCAAGTCGAGTTCGCAGCGCGTCGAGGTTCGGGGACTGATCGAACCGTCCCGCGATGGACAACATCACCAGCAGCGCTCCTGAGAGCTTCTTCTGCAGAGCGGCCTCACCAGCAGCTTCCAGAGCTGACTTCCCTCCAAGTGCTGACAGAGGAAGGTTCAGCCACTGCTCGACGGCCACTGGTTCCATCTGGCGAGTCAGAGTGCGGAACGTTTTCTGAGTCAGGCCTTCCGGACAATAGTAACGCTGATCAAATGGCCGAGCCTGTGGTCGCTCAAACTCGACCGTCTCTCGCTTTTCCTGATCGCCGCGAGTCAGGATCAGATCACCCGCGAGCGCACGAAGTTTCACGATTGCCGTGTCGACGTTGCTTTCAACGGTCGTTACAACAAGGAACGGCTGTGCTGATTCACCTTCAGCCGCTTCCTCTTCGTCAACTATGTCGAACAAATCAATGTCCGCAATGGACTCAGGAATCTGGCTGGCTTCCGTGATGGCAGAGCCGGCGATATCCGAGTTCAGCATGACAAACTCAGCCACATGCTGAGTTCCGTCGTGATGATGGCATTCACTGTGGTCGTGTGTGTCGTGCCGACGGATCGTCGGGTCGGATTCCAGACGAGTCAGCAGTTCAGAGATCGACTTCACTTCCAGCTTCACTGACAGCGTCGAATAGCGTTCTTCGGACAACTGGAGGTCCAGCTGCTGCGCCAGAGCTTCTGCGTCGGTCGCCGTATCGAAGTCGGTAAGCAGCGTTGCTGCGTGGTGCAGCGACGAAGCTGCTTCACGAAGACGTCCATCCCATGCCTGGCAAAGACCAAGATTGAACCAGACGGCCCCTTCGGTTGGGAAGGCATCCGCCAGTCGGTTATAGATGATGGCCGCTGGTTCCCAACATCCCAGAACACTCAGTTTGCGTGCCCGAAGGTCCTGCTGAGTTGCGTCGTCATTGAAGTTGACCGGCAGCAGCTGGTACGCACTTCGGAATGGAAACGGAAGCGAGGCTTCGGATTCAAAGCTGACCAGCTGCAGTACCAGATTTCGCTGGCGTTCGCCTGTCGACATTCGGACGGCCAACGCAAGATGCTCTCGTGCGGACATGAGGCATCCGGAGCGAGCCATCATGGAGGCGATCAGGGCGGCCAGGTAAGCGACGGCCAGCGGGTTCGATTTTGCACACAACTGGAATGTTCGATGCAGCAGTCGACGGGACGCGTCAAAGCCATCTTCCTTCAGACAGATTTCTGAAAGAGATGCCAGCACGTTTGGCTGGTCGGGATGAGCTTTGAGGTAGTCGAGGCAAACCTGTCGTGCTTCCTGAGTCTGTCCCAGTTCGAACAGAGTTCCCGACAGTTCACGGACCAGAACGTCCTTTTCCGGGTGCTTCTTCAGCAGGTCTCGAAAGACGCGGGCAGCAGCTTCCGGCTGATTTTCGCGCAGACGGAAGGCTTTCTGAAGTTCGGTCAGAATATCGCCGCAGCAGAATTTCAGCTTCTTGCCGCTGCCGCAGGGACACATCGAATACGGATCATTGGCCATTCAGGCACCCCAGTGGAATGAATTTCGGAGTAAATTATCTCTATAAGACCTGCCCCTATTGGTGGACCCAAGCGGTGCAGGCAAGTGTTTCCGATGCCCGCGAACATCACGCAGGCTGTGGAATGGTACGGAAGCCCGGACATCGCCGGAACTCCAGAATTTGCAGGATGTTAACAGATTTCGGACCTCTTGGCAGTCCGCCCGACTTACCGGGTCCGCCACAACGACCGAAAACAGAGGTTTTTGTGTAGCTGAACTCGCCAGAGTTCCTGTCAACCAAGTCGTAGTGGAACTCGCCAGAGTTCCCATGGCCCACACCGTAACCGTAGTGGAACTCGCCAGAGTTCCCGTCACGCATGAAAGTCGCAAGATCCACTGCGCAGGACTTCAGTGGGTTGAAAAGAGCAGAGGGGGTAATCCGCAGAGACGGATTCGAGGCCGTACCGGTGCCATCTCGATATCGCCTGGCTTCGGGCAAGACTGCTTCGCTGCCTCAGGATTCCGTAAGCTCGAGATACGGATCGAGCCCCATGTTTTCATACTGTTCCAGTCGGAGACGTTCCTGCTTCAGCAGATGCTTGCGCTGTTTTCGGTGAGTCTTCTCAAGGAATCTCTGGACGCGCTGAAAGTACCGGAGCCACGATCGACCCAGTTCTCCCTGACGATTGGACATCGCCATCTTCTGCTTTCGGGCCACTTCTCTTGGTTCCCGGCATCGCAGCAATTCATCTTCCAGCGACAGGAAAAACTGATAAGAACCAGGATCGCCCTGACGAGCAGCTCGGCCGATCAGCTGTCTGTCGATTCGCTTCGAGCTGTGCATTTCTGTTGCGATCACGTGCAGACCGCCGGCTCGGCGCACATCGTCGTCCAGAAGAATGTCGGTTCCTCGGCCCGCCATGTTCGTAGCGATCGTCACGCGACCAGGATGCCCCGCGCCGGAGACAATTTCCGCTTCCTGCTCGTGATAGCGTGCGTTCAGAATCTGATGAGCAACACGCTTGTCTTTCAACATTTCTCCCAGAGCTTCCGAGGCTTCCACGGAAGGCGTTCCCACCAGAATCGAACGACCGGCTTTCGCCATCTCCTGAATCTGTTCAACAATGGCTTCACGCTTGGCTTCCTGCGTCTTGAAAATGCGAGTCGGCAGGCCTTTGCGAATGCACTTCTTGTTCGTCGGGATGCGGGTCACTTTCAGGCGATATGTCTTTCGAAGTTCGGATGCGGCCTGAGTCCCCGTACCGGTCATTCCCGCCAGATGTGTGTAGTTTCTGAAGAAGCTCTGGACCGTGATTCGAGCGGCTTCTCCGGTTGCTGCGGTAATGGGAACCAGTTCCTTGGCTTCGATGGCCTGATGAAGTCCATCCTGCCACTTTCTTCCGTCCATGACTCGCCCAGTACCCTCGTCGACGATCACGACTTTGTTTTCCACAATGACGTAGTCGCGGTCCTTTTCAAAAGCATGCCGCGCGGTCAGCGCTTTCTCGACCTGAGAATAAATTCGCTCTGTATCCATCGAACTCAGAAGCGATGGCTTGGACATCAAAACCACCTTGCGGCATCCGGCATCCGTCAGCCATGCCGTTCTTCGCTCCGGTTCGTAGACGTAGTCCTTGCGAGGTTCCAGTTGAGTCGTCGCCCGGTTGCTCCAGCGGAAAAGATTCACTGTCGCGGGATCATTGGGCTGCGTCAGTCCAATGATCAGCGGTGTTCGAGCTTCATCGATCAGGATACTGTCGGCTTCGTCAATCAGCGCGAAGTGATGGCCTCGCTGCACTGGTTCTTCGCCGCCCTGCAGAGTTCGAATAAACCTGCGAAGCTTTGGCCCTGGATCTTCGGGGCTCGTCCCCAGTCGCAGGCGGTCTCGCAGAAAGTCGAATCCCATTTCCTTCGACGTTCCATAGGTGATGTCCGCCGCATAATTCTGGCGACGTTCATCCGGCTCCATGTTCTCCAGGATCTTCCCGACCGTTAGCCCCAGTCGAATATGAACCGGACCCATGATCTCTGCGTCACGTTTCGCCAGGTAGTCGTTGACGGTCACCACATGGCATCCCTGCCCTGTCAGCGATCGCAGAAACGACGGCATCGTGGCGGTGAGCGTCTTTCCTTCTCCGGTCTGCATTTCTGCGATGTGCCCTTCGAACATCGCAATCGCACCCATAATCTGCACCGGGAAGTGCTGCATCTTCAGCGTGCGCCGCGCTGATTCCCGCACAAGAGCGTACGCATCGGGCAACAGCACATCCAGAGGAGTACCAGCCCGGGCATCCCAGCGAATGCGACGCCCGCGCGCTGCGAGCTCGTCATCCGACAAAGTCGCCAGCGCTTCGCTGCGTTTGATGATGTCATTCGCCATGGCCCGCCAGCGCGAACGCCGGGACGCGGAGGGAAGAAATCCACTCTTCAAACCGTGAAACAGTTTGCTCACCAGACTCATGGGATGGTCCAGACGGACAGATTGAATGGACTAAGAAACTCACTTCGGACGAAAGTCCCCGGAGATAGATTCAGCACATCACACGACATTCCGAAAGTCATGATGCTGTACCGGATGGCTTGCACCGTTCCGTTCTCAAGGCACCTTTGTACCGTGCGATGCTCTAAGGGACGTACTGTGGGACTCGATTTCCCCCAAAAAAACAACGCTGGCGGATTTTGACATGTCCGCCAGCGTTTTCGAAGATCAGTCTGTTGTGAACGACCACAATCCGTCACTCACCACGACAGTCGTCCGCGAAAGACGCCATCAGAGTGCGACGACCGGTGGTTTTGGCCTATCGGAACGGCACACTGATCAGCTGAGTTCCGTTCGGAGTCTTGATCAGCAGTACCAGCTGACCCCGATCTTTAGCCGCCTTCAGGCCTTCTTCCAGATCTTTCACCGTCGTGATATCCGTCTTGCCGATGCGAGCAATGACGAAGCCGGGACGAAGTCCGATCTGAGCGGCGGGCGAATTTCGGGCAACGTTGGTCACGACAACTCCCTCTTCGCCATCAATCTCCAGTTCGCGCGCCAGTTCAGGAGTCAGCGTCTGAACCTCGGCTCCAAGATCCTCGATCCTGGTGCCAGATTCTGCCACTTCGACCGGAAACTCTGCCGCGGTCACCTGAAGTTCAACCTCTTTGCCGTCCCGCAGCACAACAATCGGATAAGACTCACCAATCTTGAGTCGCTCTGCTGTCGCGATCAGCTGCTGACGGTTCTCGATGTCGCGGCCATTCAGGCGAATGATCACGTCTTCGACTTCCACCCCAGCCTTTTCAGCCGGGGAACCCTTCCGAACTTCCTCGACAATCACTCCCTTCCTAGACTGCAGTTCCAGCGCGCTGACGAGTTGCGAATCCAGTTCCTTCGGAGTCACGCCCAGGTAGGCTCGTCGGACCTTCCCGTCTTTCATCAGCTGATCGCTGACCCATTGAGCCAGGCTGACCGGAACGGCAAATCCAACACCGTCGTATCCACCGCTGCGAGTTTCGATCGCCGTGTTGATACCGATCACTTCGCCCTTCAAGTTCACCAGAGGACCACCGCTGTTCCCCGGATTGATCGCTGCATCCGTCTGAATGAACTCCTGTCGCGAAGGCAGGTTCTTCAGACCACGCGATTTCGCGCTGATGATGCCCTGAGTCACGGTACGATCGAGTCCAAACGGGCTGCCAAAGGCAAGAACCCAGTCGCCGATTTCCATCTGAGTGTCATCACCCAGTGGAAGGAACGGCAGCTTGCGACCGGCATCGATTCTTACGACAGCAACATCCGCGAAGTCATCCATGCGAATGTCCGTCGCTTTGTATTCTGTGCCGTCAGCAAGACTGACGAACACTTCATCCGCTCCGCGAACGACGTGCGAATTAGTCATGATCAGACCACTGGAATCAAAGATGAACCCTGACCCTTCTCCCGTGGCAACTCCCGGAGATTCTCCCTGCTGCTCTCGCATCCGCTGACGCATGTCACCAAACAGGTCATCCAGCGGACCACCGAACTGTCGACCAAACGGAGATCCCTCAAAAGGGTCATCCATCTGTGTCATGCGTGGCGATTCCACCTTTCGGACGGACCGCACAGAAACGACAGCCGGCAGAGTCTTCTTTGCGACCCAGCGAAATCCTGATGACAGCTCGTCCGCGCGGGCCAGAGCTTCCGGTCGAGGTCCTGCGTCCTGCGCCATGGCAACAGAAGCAGGCCGCGAATGAAACAAGGCCGTCGCACCAGCTGCCCCGGCCGCGACACCCAGAAACACCATTGTCCAACGAAACATCTTCATGTCTTCACTCCTCAAAAAGGCAGACAGCCTCCGATTCAAGGCGACAAAAGTTGCGATCATCATTTCTGAATGTTGCCATCTTTGCCTGCGCTGTCTCCGCGACTGCGTCGCAAAGTCTGCAACGCAAAGTCACAGCAGCAAACACGCGTCGACAACGGGGAGCAGCCCTTGAAGGAACCGCCCGACGTCCAGGTCGATCCCGCAGTCCTGAACCAGCGATCTTTTCTGAACCATGTCAGACAGGCCGCGACTGGAAGGGCCCCTGCAGGAAACAGCGAACGTCAAACCGTTCAGGTTGAAGTCGCGCAAAAATGACAGTCATCCGAAAACAGCAACGACCGTGCCATTCGTTGCCTGATCTTTACTACGTCGCAGTAGAGTCGACTGCTGGAAAAACCTTACAGAAATCACTGTAAAGATTTGATGGAAAACCACTTGCGCGCATTGCCTGCGCGAACGAAGCAGGGCCGGACGGAGCGATTTCCCCCAACTCCGAACGAGTCGTCTGCTTCATGACTGTTATGGTTGCCAGTCCGGAGTCGCTGCCGGAAGAATTTCCATTTTTCCCGGCTGGCCGGTCGGTGCACTCTTCACAGGCTATTCTTCTGTGACGACAAGGTACCAGCCAATATGGCGAACCTCTTCCGGTCGACTTTGCACGATCACCGGTGCGATCGCGGCAAGATGCGTGGCTCCCGTAACCGGGTCTTCGAAGTTTTCCAGAATAGCAACTGCCTGCGCACCGTCTTCCTGCAGTCCTGCCGCTGCTGCGAGGACATTGTCGCTGACGCGTGGGAAAGGAGCATCCTTGCGACGCTCCTTCAGTTTCGGATGAGCGATCACCATCCCGGGCTGTCCGGTGATCTGGTTTGTCTGCGTCTGAAACAGCATCGCGTTGTTCTGAATTCCAAAGTCATCAATCTCCAGTGTCATCGCCAGGAGTCCGGAGATCTTTCGAGCAACCGGATCTTCGCTGTCCCAGATCGGAACAGAAAACGAAACGACAAGACGATCTGTGGCCGTACTCTGATACACACATGAGAGGTTCACAGCGTCGCTGTGGTCCGCCAGTTTCGGAAGCAGGAACTCAAGCGGCTTCAGCGATGGGACTCGAGGATCTTCCTTAGCCATGTCTTCGCCAAGGCCATGGAAGTAATCGCGATGTCGGTAGAGGTTTCCGATGCTCGAACCCCGCGGCGAACGAGCATACTGCAGTCCCTGATCAGAGAACACGCTCCAGTTGGAGTTCTGGACAGACGAGCCACGGAGTCCTCGCTGTTCTGTCAGCCACGACTGAATGGGTTCCCACAGAGTTTTGTTCTGAGGATCGGCGTTCGCCGCCGCGATGGACTGCCTTAGTATCTGCGACTGTGCTTCCGCTTCCAGCAGCCTCCATCGAAGATCAATTTCGTAGCCGATCGCCTGGGCCATCGCTTTGGCGGATGTCTGCAGATTCTCCTTCCGTGCTGATTCAGCCTGACGTCGGCTGTCGTCGGCCACCAGCCTGGCTTCTGCTTCCTTCTTTGCGAGTGTGCCAAGCCAGATCGCCGCCACAACACTCACCAGGACCACAAGGATCACGGCGGCGATCACAGACTGAGCGGCCGAACGATGGCGACGCGTCCAGCGGGCAGCTCGCTGCATCACCGAATCCGGCTGCACGCTGACGGCTTCGTCGGCGAGATAACTTTCGATATCCAGAGCCACATCGTTCGCCGTTGCATAGCGATCGTTGGGACGGAGCTGCATGGCCTTCAGGCAAATCGCTTCCAGAGACTGTGGAATGGAACGAACGAGTGACGATGGACGGGCAAAGCGTCCTTCAATCACACGCGTTCGAATCTCCAGCCCATTCTCGCCGGAGAATGCCGCCTGCCCGCAGAGAATCTTGTAAAGCGTCGCTCCGAGGCTGTAGATATCGCTGGCCGGCGTGGGTGCCAGGTCCGACGCCTGCTCGGGACTCATGTAGGCCAGCGTCCCTGCGCCGCCTCCTGATCCGCTGTTGTTGCTTCCCGATTCAGGAACCAGAGTCACTTCGCCGCTGTTCCGAAAACGATCGTCGCGGTCGACGGAAATTGCAAGACCCCAGTCGACGACCAGAGTTTCTCCATAACGACCCAGCATGATGTTGGCAGGCTTGATGTCACGGTGAACAATGCCTCGATTGTGAGCATACGCGATGGTGCGGCAGACAGAGACAAACGCATTCAGCAGACGGCGAAACTCCAGACTCTGCTGAGCCTCCGCGCGTGATTCACTGCGCTGGCGATGAAAACGCTGGATGGCATCATCCATCGTCTCGCCGTCGATGAACCGCATCGTGTAAAACGGCTGCCCATCGTCCGTCATTCCAATTCCGTAGAGCGGCACAATGCCCGGATGTTCGAGACGTCCCGTGACTTCGGCTTCCAGACGAAATTGCTCGCGACTGGCGCGATGCTGCAGGAGTGTTCGATGAAGAAACTTGATCGCGACTCGGCGATTCAGATTTTCTTCCGTCCCCGAGAAGACAGCGCCAAGGCCGCCTTTCGCATGAAACTCCAGCTCCGTAATCTCGCTGACGGCTTTCAGAGTCTGCGTCGTTGGAATCGCAGTCAGATCCGCAGAAGCCTCGTTCGGCCTGGCAGGGACATTTCGATCCGAACGAGATGCCGGCCTCGGAACCTTCCGAGCCGCCTCAATTCGAGCCCGAAGTTCCGCCGCGACCTGCGGGAACTTTGTACACAGGTCCTCAAGCGACAGACTTTCTCCCCGCTCCCGCGCAGCCTCCCATTCCTCCAGCAGGCTTTCCACGAGGCTGGAGCCGTCCATTCCCTGAGTTTTTTCATCAAACGTCATGTGTGATTCGCGAACTGAAAGACTCGCCTTGATTCATTCGCCCCATCATAACGAACAGGCCACTGGTATTCAGAGTTCACTTTTCCGTTTTCATCGTGCCTCCAACGCAAAGTAGCCGTCACTCTCCAAGTGACGACCCTGCGATTCTTCACCCGCTTTCAACGACCAAACAATGTTCGTCCGGGCAGAGCTTACTCGCGGAATCGCAGAGCATCACTCAGAGAGTGATGGCTACATTGGTCTGGCGAATGGGGATTATGATGAAGATCAAGAACGAGGAAACGCAGGGCACGCAGGACTGACGTCCAGCCGCTCGCCTTTGGTGACTGACCCTGTCGTCTGCCGCCGTAGATCAGCGTTGGTCAGTGGTTGTTGACAATGTGATCCGATGGTCGCTCGAGTTGCTCGTTCATCTGAGGCTGAGGCTCAAAATCATCCGGATTGAGCTTTACGACCATTCCGTCACGACAGCCAACGATCAACGAATTGAACATGCGAGCTCGGATGACAACCGTTGACATCGCAGCCACGCCAGCCGCATCAATCTTCGCTACCAGATCGAACTCATTCTTTCGAATCATGGAACTAACTCCGGTGTATCTCGTCTGATCTGGGCTAATCGGTGTGGATGGATCACTTCGGTGTTTTCAGAATCACCAAAACACACAGTCTCAGGTGGCTGGCGGGTCCCATCAAGAATGTACCAGGTTTCGGCGATGTTTCGATAGAGGTTTCTGAAATTCCAGATGCCCTGATGATATCGGCGTTTGACCGTTTCTGTCGGAACGTTATGACCACCTTCCTTAACTCTTTCAGCAACCCGTGAAATCGCCATCGTCTCGCTTGGAAGCCAAACGAAGATCAGGATCACTCGATATCCGTATGTTGACCTCATGCGAGCCAATCGAGTCGCATGAACCCTGCCTGCCCGCGTCGTCTCGAAACCAAAGGACTGCCTTTCCTGAACCAGTGAGTCGATCTCTGCAGCATCAGCCGGCCGGCTGTCACCGCCTGGCTGTCCGGATCGAACGGCGAAAGCCCTGCCGCAATCAAATCGGCGTTCACAAACTCGCGACAGTTCACGAATCCCGGTAAAAAAGTCGTGGCGAACGTGGTCTTCCCGGCGCCGTTTGGTCCGGCGATCGCGTAGACCGTAGGTTGTTCTGGTTCGACCGGCATGTCCTGCATTTCTTCTCGTGAAACAATTTACGGCGTCGGACCAACAAAACAAACTCTGCTGCCAATGGCGATTGTTCCCGACAACCACACAATGTTCGTCCGGCAGAGTGTACTCGTGGAATCGCAGACCATCACTCGGAGAGTGATGGCGACACTTGCTGTGCCGTGACTGCGCACCGGAGCGAACTACCTGGTGGGCTGCTTCATCATCTCGGCAAGGGTTTGGGAGCTCAGAAAGAGACGGTAAGGATTTCCGGGCAACTCGGCGAAGTCCCACCTCTGATAGAATGCTTTGGCGCGATCATCGACGCAGTCAAGGATGACCGCCACGAACGCGAACGTCTGGCCCGCTTCATAGCAATCAAGCAGTGCCTGAGCCAGAAGCAGATCACCCAGTTTCTGCCCCTGGTAGTTTACGCTCACTCCCAACCAGGCCAGAATTGCAACGGGCAGAGCTCGTCGCGGCAGTTTTCTGGCGACTTCGGATGGAAGGTCACCGAAATCAACCTGCCCCGTCGCCAGCGTGTAGAACCCGGCGATCCGGCCATCCTGATCAAGCAGACTCCGCGTGGAGGAAAGTCGCTTGTCCTGGTGCTGCAGCGCTTTGGTATGAAGCCAGTCATTGACTTCACTTTGGCGGCAATCAAAAGATCGTCGATGCTGGCTGCGCTGCAACGGTTCGAGCAAGAACCCCGCGGGCCACACTCCCTGGCTCACTTGAGGCCTCGCATCAATGCGCCAAGTCGTTTTTGAGCAGGCGTGGGCTTTGGCGGAGAACTCAGTGCTTGCCAGAATGCCAGCTGCTCATCAGAGCTCAGGAGCACGGTCTGATCGCGGGCGCTAGCCACCTCACGCCGTGCCTGAGCTACGGTCACCATTCGTACGTAATCACTCACGCTGATTCGTCGCAACTCCGCCGCATCTGCCAGCGCCTGCTTACTCTCCGAATCCAGGCGAACCATCAATGGGCTTGTTTTTTCGACAGTGGATGAATTCTTGCGTTTTGCCACAGCCTGGTCTCCTTATTCAGATTGTATTGCAAATGGCTATACAGTCAAGACCTTTGAGCTTCTCCGGTTGGAGGGGCTTCGCCACGGCGATCATCGCGCCCCACTCCCGTCATTCCCGCGCCACTCCCGCCATCGCGCCCCACTCCCGTCATCCCCGCGAAGGCGGGGACCCAGCAACTGCGAATTGGTAGTCACCGCGAATGGACACGAATAAGACACAACCCATCATTTTTCTGCCCAACCATCTTTTTGCCCCCCACTGTTTGCCGCAGACCATTCACAATACGCTTCGCTCCCACGAATGCGGAGCGTTCTGGCGGCAGGATGGCCGCCCTCGGCCGTCTGCGTTCGTTTCTCGTTTGCTGTTCAAGTTCGTCTGGGCAGATCAAACGCATGTCCAGCGACAGAAACTCCAGCAACAAAGTCGCCGTCACTTTCTGAGTGACGAACCTGCGATTCCTCACCCAACAAACACGCGATGTTCATTCCGGCAGAGCTTACTCGTGGAATCGCAGAGCATCACTCGGAGAGTGATGGCTACATTGGTGCGGCGGATGGCCCTCACACGAGCTTGCTGGCGCTCGCTCGACCTCTCCCAAACTTCGTTCGGGCGAGAAGGAACGTCTTGCACCTGTCTGGTAAAGAAATGTTGACTAGCGTCAACTGTTATGAAAGAATCGTTTACCTGTATGGCCCGCAGGGAAAAAGGCCTTAACCAAAGATGAGTCGAAAGACTGGAATATACGTTACCAGGGAGTTTGCTGGCGAAAAGGTGAATGCCTTTCTGCCGTTTCCGTTGCCGCCGACGGGGCCCATCATTCGTATTGAAGGGATCCTGTCGGACCTTCATGCCCTCGCCATCGCCGCCATTGACCGGCTGGCGATCGCGGGAAGAATGGTGCCCAGCCCGGATTGGTTCCTTTACGGCTTTGTCCGCAAAGAGGCGGTGGTCTCTTCTCAGATCGAAGGCACTCAGGCCACCCTTGATGATGTCGTGGCATGGGAAGCAACGCATCAATCTGATCGCACCGCGGATGTTGAAGAAATCTGTAACTACGTAGACGCGTTGACGTTCGCCCGAGCAGAAATCAAAAGACCCAAAGGCCTGCCATTGTGTATGCGTTTGCTGTGTGCCGTTCATCAGCGATTGATGAGAGGTGCTCGCGGTAGTGACAAACATCCAGGACGTGTGCGGACATCGCAGAACTGGATCGGTGGGACACGTCCCGGAAACGCGAGATTTGTGCCGCCGCCACCGGATGAAGTGCCAGGCTGCCTGAGCGCACTGGAGGAATGGATTCACAGTGACGATTCCCTGCCACCACTTGTGCGAGCCGGACTTGCCCATGTTCAGTTCGAGACCATTCACCCGTTTCTCGACGGTAATGGGCGCATCGGCCGTTTGCTGATTACGCTGCTCGTCGAACAATGGGGACTCCTTTCATCTCCACTGCTGTATGTCAGCCTTGGCTTCAAGCGTCATCAGCAGGAGTATTATGAACGACTGAGCCGAGTCCGAACGCATGGTGACTGGGAAGGATGGACCGAGTTCTTCCTGCGTTGCGTTATTGAATCGGCAGACGACGGCGTCACGACCGCTCAACGTCTGTTTCAGATTGTTGGAGAGGACCGTCAAAAAGCCATGCAGCACAAATCGGCAACAGTCAATTCCCTTCGCCTGTTCGAGCTTCTTCCGCAGCATCCGGTCGCGACTCTGGCACGAGCAGGTGAGCTGCTGGCCGCAACAAAACCGACGACTCAGAAGGCCATCGACTCATTGTGCGCCGCCGGAGTACTGCACGAAGTCACAGGAAAGAAACGCGATCGCGTCTATGCGTGGCGGCCGTACATTGATGTGCTCAGCGCCGAGACTGTGCCTGCTCCTCACTGATACATTGCCGTAGCATGGACGCCCTCGTCCGTCTGCGATTGCAGCAAAGTCGCCGTCACTCTCTGAGTGACGAACCTGCGATTCTTCACCGGCTTTCAACGACCACGCAATGTTCGTCCCGCCGGAGCTTACCCGTGGAATCGCAGAGCATCACTCGAAGAGTGATGACTCGTGTCTCCGACGGGAGAAGCAAACGGTTTTCAGTGTTCAGTTTTCAGTGTTCAGGCGGGGACCCAGCAGTTGCGATTTCGTAGTAACCGCGAATGGACGCGAATGGACGCGAATAAGACACAACCCATCATTTTTCTGCCCAACCATCTTTTTGCCCCCCACTGTTTGCCGCAGACCATTCACAATACGCTTCGCTCCCACGAATGCGGTGCGTTCTGGCAGTAGGATGGACGCCCTCGTCCGTCTGCGATTGTTTCTCGCTTGCTGTTCAGGTTCGTCTGGGCAGATCAAACGCATGTCCAAATGGCGGGAGCTCAGAAGAAGGACACAATGGGAGGACGACGGCCGAGGGCGGCCATTCTACGGCCAGATTTTCAAGAGCGACAAATCTCGGCTGCTGGGTCCACGCCGGCGGGAACCCAGCACGCCCACTTTGCATTCTCCAATCTCCAATAACCATTAACAATTGCCCACCGCTCCAACCAAGAACCAAGAACCGGCCGGCTGACACCAGCCGCTTGCCAATGGTCGCAGCCTGCTTGGCATGTGAATTTGAAATGTAAGATTTGAGATTTCAAATTTTGGGCGCGTGCCCTCACACGAGCTTGCCGGCGCTCGCTCGGCCTCTCCCAACCTTCGTTCGTGGAGGCAGGCATGTTCTGCACTACCAGGCACCAGCGGAAACCCATGCACAAAAACGAAAAACGCCGAGAGGGACACTCTCGGCGTTTTCAGTAAACCTGGTTGTCGGCGGAAGTTCGCTGACAGGATTTAGCTCCCCGGAAGGAACTCTCTTCATGACACAACCAAAATTGTCGCGCCCTCGTTTACCAATGAATTACGCGTCTTTCAAGTTTGGCGGCGGATTGGCAGCGACATCGTCTGCACATCAAAGCTCGGCGGCGTCATCCATTCCTACTCTCGCCGAGCCGCGCAGAGTCGCCGCGTCCTCTTTCATTTCCCAGCCATCGGGAACGAAAGCCGCGCTAACCGTCCGCGCCGATTGTGATTTCCAGATCCAATCGCCTCCAAAACCTCACATCGACTCGCTTGACGCAGCCACAGACCGTTGATCTGGAACTCATCGTCTCACCTCATCAATCACCCAAATCCTCTGATTTCCACTTCACTTTCGCATATCAGAGTATTCTTACCGCGCGACATCATTTACCACCTCGAAGGTTGTTGATTCCTTTTGACAGGAGCGAATGCTGGTGTTACAATGTGTCACCATTGTATCAACAACCTCGGGGACCTGAGCATGCTCAAGAACTTCGTCAAACATGGCAACAGCTGGGCACTTGTCGTTGATCGGCCGATTCTCGACCTTTTGAAGATTGATCCTGAGCGCCCGGTGGAGCTGACCACGGATGGTGCCTCCATCCGGATCACTGCCGCCGAAGAAGGCAGTCGGAAGGAAGAACTGCGCAAAGCGAGCAGAAAGGTAAATGCTCGTCATAAGAAGGCCTTTCAAAAACTTGCTGAGTAGGACGACATGCCTGAATTCCTGACATTCATTGACGGCAACAAACGAATTGGTTTGGAAGCGGCTCTGGTCTTTCTCGAACTCAACGGCCAGTCGATCGAAGCTGACGATGAGCAACTCGTCGAAATTGTTCTCGGAGTTGCTCAAGGTCAGATCGATAAGATGCAGATTGCCGAGTTCTTCCGGACTCACGCCGTCTCTCCCTGAGCAGAGGAGACACGTTCCGCTTTTCGCCCGGTGAATTTTGTCCATCGTTCGACGATGACATCACAATACGGCGGATCCAGTTCCATCAGGAACGCGTGCCGACCAGTCTGTTCGGCAGCCATGAGAGTGCTGCCCGAGCCACCGAACAGGTCCAGCACGTTCTCACCGGTGCGCGATGAGTACTGCATCCCGGACCGCGAGTTCCACCGGCTTCTCTGTCAGATTCACCATGCTCTGCGGATTGACCTTCTTGACCTGCCAGAGATCGGTCGCATTGTTTGGTCCCAGATAAACGTGGGCTGCGCCTTCCTTCCAGCCCGCATAAAATCCCCTATGGGTAGGCGTGTGGAGCCTTCGCGGAACGCATCTGCGAGGTCGGCGATGAGGATGATCTCGCCCGTCCTGGCCTCCGGGTTGATCTCGATGCGTTGCACGAACGCCTCGACCATCTGGCGGTCTTGGAGATCGACCGTGGTTCGCGTGGCCAGGTCGTCGAGGTCGAGGCGGGCGAACTGCGCCATCTCCCACCGAAACTCACTGCACCTCCAGAAGAAGCGACGACGATTCGAGTGAGTGATATCGTCTGCACATCAAAGCTCGGCGGCGTCATCCATTCCTACTCTCGCCGAGCTGCGTAGAGTCACCGCATCCAAGTTCAGATTTCGAATTGGGCTGCGCTCAACGTCCGCGCTGACTGGAATTTCCTGCGCCATTCGCCGCTGAAACCTTGCATCGACTCGCTTGACGCAGCCACAGACCGTTGATCTGGAACTCATCGTCCCACCTCACCAACCACCCAAATCCCCTGATTTCCAACGCACTTTCGCAACTCAGAATATTCTTACCGGGCGGGTCCAATCGGAAAACAAATCGACGGATTCTTCCGCTTTGAGTGTCCGTATTGCGGCGAATTGCAGGCGACGGTCAATCCAAAGAATAACCTGGCACACTGCTTCTGCTGCGGCGAGAACACGAACAACATCGACCTGATGATGTTACAGGGCCATGACTTCCTGGAAGCCGTCCGTCTGCTGAAAAACTGGCTCGACCAGTACCGCCATGACCTCGGCCTGCCCACGCAATCGGCAACACCCCGCCCATCGCAGGACAAGTAGATCACTTCGCTGCGATTCGAAGGCCCGAAACACTGAGACCGCTGACAACAGTCTTCCCAATGCGACGCCCCAGAGCATCGTACTGATAAGCCAACGACTTTGTCACGACGTTGTTGCTCGTTTTGTAGATCACGTAAGCCGGACAATCTGCCAGCGGATGTGCGGGATTTCGGACTTCACAACTCGCCACGACATCAATTCGGCCGGTAACAGTTACGGTATTCCGTGAACATCAAGAAGGCCCCTGATGTCCGTTCGAAGTTCTTCACTGGTTCGTGGGTCGGAGGCGCACTGCTTCAATCGAACGACGCCGTTTGGTGACAACCCAGATACAGCGTCCCACAGCACCAAGAAAGCAACAAGCCGATAAGATCCCCTCTCGCGATCACCGGTAATTATGTCGATCGAAACGCGCTCCACAAATTCCTGTGAAGACGACGTTTGACAACAACGCGCGGCCTTAACAGCCACAGAAGCCGGGGAGAGATTGTGTTTTCGGTCGACTTCGCTTGCCGCCCACTCCAATGCTCGAAGAAATTTGCTTTCTGGGCTAAGATAGTTGATGCAGTTGTAAATCATAAACACGGCGGAGAACGCAATCACTGAACCAATAGTCACTCTCCACACGTAGCGCCGGAAAATTGTTCTCATCCATTCCGTCCTTCCTCCCGGCCCTCCTTCCCGGCCTAGGCGCAGTAGAAAACAATGATTCACTTTATTTGAGCGTCGGCCCCCAGCCCGGCGTGTTGCCAGTTGGATTTGGAACCGGCGAATTCGGAACTGTAAGTCCCAACAATTCGATGACCTGACATGCTGTAGTGTTACAGTTATTTGTTTGAGTGCTGTAATTCAGTGATTTGGTTGGCCAGTGACAAATGTAATCTGTCCATTTCTGTTCAACAGCAATATGAAGGTATGAAAGTCGCGTTGTCCAACGATAACGGATACCGACCCCGTCGGTGGGAGTGTTGTGGGAAAACCCGCGCCGATTTGGTTAAACGGCGGTAAGGGGGAACCATTCCCACCACTTTTTGAACTACCAAGCAGCCCAGTAGGGTCAATAGACCTTTGCGTCCCGTTCCCCACATACCGGCTCACATTCGCATCCTCCGCCTCAAACCCCATGGGGTCGTCGCTGATGAACTTGCCGAGTTGCGGGTCGTACCAGCGGGCTCGGTAGTAGATGAGGCCGGCGTCGGGGTCGGTGAGCTGGCCGGTGAAGGAGGCTTGAGGCTGGAGGCTTGAGGCAAGAGGGTTGCCCGAAGCATCAGTGGTGGAGTCGATGGCTCCGAAGGTCGTGTAGCGGATGTGCTGAGCGATCACCGTGTTGCCGCTGGATGTTCTCTGAGCCCAGTCTCTTGGTGTGCCGAGCTGATCGGTGAGTGACCAGAGAACGTCGCCCGTTCCGTTTTCCATGGCAAAGACTTCATCAACTGCCGGGCCGTAGAGATAGCGACCGGAAAGCTGCGAGGTGCCGGATCCGTCTCCGTCGGCATCGACGAAGCTGAGGATCATCTGGTCGGTCCAGCCGTGCTGGCCGAGCGAACCGTTGGGGCCGGAGATGTGAATTGCCGAAGTTGCCCCCTCATCCGGCCTGCGGCCACCTTCTCCCCCACTGGGGGCGAAGGACGATAAGAGCCCCGCTCCGTCATAAAGGTAGGATTCTCGTCGGTCCACGGTTCCGTTCCCGTTGTCGTCAACACTCTTCCCAATGCGACGCCCCAGAGCATCATATTGATAAGCGACCGATTTTGTCACGACGTTATTGCTCGTTTTGTAGATCACGCCCGTCAACAAATTCGCGTGATTCCACTGGTATTCCACCTTGCTGCCGGTGGCAATGTCCGTCTTCGACGTCCGGTTCCCTTCGGCATCATAGGTGTACGTCGATGTGCCGTCGTTCAGAATGCGGTTATGAGCTGTGATCCCCGCGTGCGAAACTTTTTTCTCAGCACTGAGGTGACCGTGACTCACCCCTTGCCAAGGGGACTGTGCCAACCGCCTGATCAGCTGACAAGAGCAGACGGATGACAATCCTGGAGGATTGTGGGAATTGTTGATACATGCTTGGCGAAGCCGAGTACTGCAAGTGCGTTGACTTCCACCGTTCGCCGACCCAGTGCATCGTAAACACTGGAAACGCGATTACCATTGGCGTCCACGCTGGCCA
>VFQT010001023.1_pt1 | contig 36662 bp, 38 predicted proteins | sample 3512381 | NCBI WGS metagenome assembly VFQT01 (sample SAMN10412376, study PRJNA504923) | tailings metagenome | isolation source: Relicate 2 Philex TSF3 active mining site | place: Philippines: Tuba, Benguet | collected 2017-08-29 | reverse complement strand
CTGACGGCAAGCGCTCGTTCTGGATGCACCAGTTGGCCGAATACGTGATCGGCTTTGCCTTGGTGGCCACTGGCCTGCAGAGCCCCGAACCGCTGGTGCCCACGTTGCTCGGTGCCCTCATCGTGCTCAATACGGCGTGCGTCGATGCGCCCTTCGGCGCGTTCCGCAAAGTTGGTTGGCGGATGCATCGCGTACTCGACCTGGTGGTGTTCGTGGTGGTTGTCGCCGCATGCTTCGTGCCGTCGGTCGATGCGGCCACTCGGCTCGTCATGGCATTGATCGCCGTGGTGTTCGCAGCCGTGATCTTCCGCACCGACTACACCCCACCCGTGCCGCGGGCCGAACGACATCAACCCGGAGACGGGCGAGCCGACGACCTCGGACGGCAGGCCGGTCGTGTGGCCGGAACTCTGGCCGCTCGAGCCCGTGATTCCTGGCGTCGGCGGGGCTGACGGCGCACCCTCGCTCGTAGGCTTCAGGGCATGTCCTCCACCTTCGAACGCCCGGCCCCCGACCTGTCGAAGATCCTCACCGCCTGGGAGGAATGGGAGCGTGGGGAAGAGAACCCCGGCCGCGTGCTCACCAACATGAAGACCGCCGGCCTGGCCGAGGTGCTGCGCGAACTCACCGAGTCGGGCTGGAAGCCGGCCGTTCGGTCGTAAATCCGGTTTTCGTGTCGCTGGCTCGGCGCCCGGGAGGGCAGCAGAAGATCCCCTCACCGTGGGGTCGTCGCGACGCCGGGGCTCCGGTGTGGTCGGTCGAGTCGGCCGATTTCTCGTTGTCGTCGGTGTTGGCGCGCGTGCGTTCGTATCAGACCGTGCTGGCCGAGTTGCCCACGCCGCGCACCGACGAACGGGTGTCGGCGGTGATGGTGCTGTTGGCCGACGGGCCTGCGGGAGCCGAAGTTCTGCTCACCCGCCGCACGCACACGCTGAACAGTCACAAAGGGGAGATCTCGTTTCCCGGTGGACGCGTGGATGCCGACGAAGGACTGCTCGAAGCGGCCCGGCGCGAAGCGTGGGAAGAAGTCGGTGTCGATCCCGCGGCGGTCTCGGTGGTGGGGCGGCTGTCGCCGTTGTCGACGTTCGTGAGTCGCAGCTTCATCGTGCCGGTGGTGGGTGTGGTGTCGGCGCATCCGTCGTTGGTGTTGCACGACGTGGAAGTCGACCGCGCGTTCTGGGTGCCGTTGGCGGAACTAGTTCGCGACGACACCTTCTCGTGGGAGTGGTGGAACTTCACGGGTGATGATTCGGTGGAGCGGGCGATGTTCTTCTTCCACCTGGAGGACGAGACCGTGTGGGGCGCGACATCGCGCATGTTGCACGAACTGTTGTGTGTCGTGCTCGGTGCCAACCACCACGCCACCCTCGGTGATCTGGGTCCGTGATCGGACACCAGGGGTAGGTTTTCAGACCCAGAACACCAACGGGGTGGGGCTCACGGGACCGTTTTTCACGGTGTCACACCGTTAGTGTCAGGTCGTGCGTCGTTTTCCGAAAATATTCGTGTCCCTTGCATTGGCAGTTCCGACGTTGCTGACCATCGCGCTCCCCGCGTCGGTTGTGAAAGCAGTACCGGCTCCGGCGTGCCAAGTTTTCGTGGGAACCTCAAACGCCAACACCATGTCGGTGATCGACACATCGACCTCGACGGTGGCCGCGGTGGACGTCGGGGCTCCTCAAGCTGGAGTCGCGTTCAACCGTACGGGGACCAAGGTCTTCGTCGGAACGAATCCGGGCGTGCGCATGATCGACGTGGCCACGCGTGCTGTCACAGTAGTGAACAACATCGACGGAGGTCTGATCGCGGCCTCACCCACCGCGAACGTGATGCTTGTCGGATCGTTCGTTACCAATCAGTACTACCGGCTGGATTCCGAGACGGGAGCGGCCATCGGCGCGGCGATCGCCTCGGGTGATTCACCCATCCGAGCAGTCTTCTCGCCTGACGGGCTGACGGCCTACGCCACCAACTACAACAACAACACCCACGAAGTCGACAAGATCGACATGACCACCTTCACCAAATCAGCGCTTTCGCTCGAAGTTGTCAACGGCGACTTCGCGCAACCGAACGGAATCGCCATCTCGTCCGATGGATCGAAGTTGTACGTGGTGGCGAGGTTGGGTCAGAAGATTCGTGAGTTCAACACGGGTACATCGACCGTGTCGGCGACCATCGTTCCTGCCGGCGGACCCTCCGATGTCGCCACCGTGCCCAATTCGTCGCGGATCGTCTTCACCGAGAGCGGAATCGATCGAGTGGCGATCTACAACACGGTGAATCAAACGTTGACGGCGAACGTGAACGTTGGGTCGAATCCCGTGAGTGTCGTCGTGTCCCCGGACGGCTTGTATGCATTCGTGGCCAACAACGCGGACAACACGGTGTCACGAGTCGACCTGTCGACCTATTCGGTCGTCGAGACCTTCTCGGTCACCACCGCGCCACGACATATCGCGATCGGCCCCTCGAACTGTTCGGCGGCGATCGCGCCGCCGCCGGTCGCGGTGCCCATCTGGCGGGTGACGATGGATCCGGCGGGTGGAGTGTGTACCGATGGCACGTCGTCGCACGGCGATGAGTGGACATCGGTGTTCGTCGGCTACCGGTACTTGCCGGGCGAGTCGGACTGCGCTCGCGACGGATTCCACTTCAACGGTTGGGCCGACGTCGCATCTCCTGGTGTTGCTGTGCGCTTGCCACTTCTGACCGATCCGACGGATGGGAAGAAGCGCTGGTTCGTCGCCGCCCATCACTCACTCGTGGCGGTGTGGACACCGGTTGACGACGAGCTCGATGATTTGTCGGGCACGGCTCCGGGTTCGTTCGTGGGTGGGGTGGATCGTCGCACCCGCGAGGGTGGTGGCGTGGTCGACGGTTACTACATCCCGCCGGGCACACCGTTCGGCGCGTGGATGCTTCAGCGACGCTGAATTCCTCGATCCTTCTTGGTGATCTGGGTCTAAAAACATACGCCTGGTGTCCGAATACAGACCCAGAACGCCAAGGGACGTGTGGAAAAGTTGGGGGAGTGGTAGTGATGTTGCGGGATCTTCGGGTCGACGACGCCGACTGGATCTTCGACGCCTGTCAAGACCAGGACATCCAACGCTGGACGCTCGTGCCGCGGCCGTACTTGCGAGAGCACGCCGAGGGTTTCGTGCGCGATGGTGCCGGTGCGCTCCGCAACTGGGTGATCGACCTGGGTGGTGAGCGGCCGGTCGGCATGATCGGAGTGCATTCCGTCGACGAGGGTGTGGCCTCCATCGGTTACTGGGTGGCCCCGTGGGGACGAGGTCGTGGTGCGGCGTCGGGTGCAGTGCGGGCAGTGGTCGACGAGTTGCGTTCATCGAGCGAAGTCGTGGCGGTGACGGCCAACATCGCCGAGGGCAACGCCGCATCCCGTCGCACCGTCGAACGTTGTGGCTTCGTGGTGTCGCGCGCTTTGCCTCTGGCCTGTCGCGACAACGGCCTCGCCGTCGACGCCGTGCAGTACCGACTCGACTTCTGATCCTCGCGATCGGCCGGCACTTGGAGGGAATCGAATTCCTTCTCACGAGTAGTGTCTGCTGGTGCTTCGTTCCGTGCGTCTCGCTGTCACCCTCGTTCTCTTGTGCGTGATGGGATTCGCGCCGTCGTCGACTGCGTCGGCAGCGTGGGACGGGGATGCCGAGCAAAACCTGTCGGTGACGGGAGCGGTGACGGAGCGACCGGCGCTCGCCTTCTCGGGAGACGGGTCGACCGCCGTCGTCGCTTGGGATCGAGCCGGGCGGGTCGAAGTTGCGGTGGGGTCGGTTCAGGGCGGAACTGCGACCTGGTCGGCACCAACCGGAATTTCGGATCCCGGTGGACACGCGTACGGAGCGGTGGTTGCCATCTCGTCGGATGGGTCGAAGGTCGTGGCGTCGTGGTTACGCAACGACGGATCGCACTTCAGAGTTCAGGCGGTCACGGGCACGATCACCGGCGGAGTCGCCAGTTGGGGAATTCCGATCGACCTGTCCGACTCGGGAAGAAATGCCGAAGTTCCTTCGGTCGCACTGAGCGCCGACGGAACCCGAGCAATCGTCGCATGGCGACGGTTCGCAGGGACCTACTGGGTTCCACAGGCATCGAGACTCACGATCACCGGTGGTGTGGCGAACTGGAGTGCATCGACGACTTTCTCAGTGGCGAATCGGTCGTCGTATCAACCACAGGCCGCTGTCGCCCGAAACGGTAGTGGCGGGGGAGTGGCCTGGCACTTCGACAGCTGGCCCGGAATCGTGCAAGGAGCCTTCGTGACCACGTCGGCTTTCACGCCGTTCACGTCCGACACCACCGCGTCGACGGGAGGTGGCTACGCATTTTTCCCGAGGCTTGCCATCGAGAGTGATGTGGCGATGATGACGTGGACCGAGGAAACCGGTGGTGGAAATCATGTGATCAAGTCGGCGTCCGCGTTGCTTGCGTCGAACCCTTTCACCTGGTCGGCTCCGAGCGTCGTGTCGGGAACCGGGCAACCAGCCGATAGCGCCGTCACCGACTTGAGTGCGGATGGGTCGGTCGCGCTGGCGACTTGGCACCGCGGATCCGGAGTGAATGTGATCGCCGAAGCGGCTGTGGCCACTGTTGTGAACGGGGCGGCTACTTGGCAGGTGCCGACGGGGTTGTCCGCTCCCGGTCAACCGGCCTCGTACTTGGATACCGACCTCGCCGGAAACGGGGAAGCAGCCATCGCGGTGTGGCAACGCGCCGATGCCTCCTCGAAGATTCGCGTTCAGTTCTCCCGAGCGACGATCACGGGCGGTGCGGCGCAGTGGAGCACGCCGGTCGATATTTCGGTCGCGGGAAAGGACTCGAAGGAGCCCGTTGTTGGCATGTCGGATGACGCGTCGGTCGCCATCGCCGTGTGGCTCACTGAAGAAACGCCGGGTACATGGGTCGTCACATCACGAGTTCTGGTCGATCGTCCGGCGGGTCCGTCGGCGTTCCCGAACTTTTCTTTGTGGACAGTGTCGATGGATCCGGCCGAAGGTGAGTGCGTCGACGGCACGTCGTCGCATGGCGATGTGTGGACGTCGGTGTTCATCGGCTACCGGTACTTGCCGGGCTCGGACGACTGCGAGCGCGACGGATTCGACTTCAACGGTTGGGCCGACGTCGATGATCCCGACACTCCGTTGACTTTGCCGTTACTTGTCGATCCGACGGATGGGAAGAAGCGCTGGTTCGTTGCCGCGAACCACTCACTCGTAGCGGTGTGGACACCGGTTGACGACGAGCTCGAGAATCTTGCCGGAACGGCCCCGGGTTCATTCGTCGGTGGGGTGGATCGTCGAACCCGCGAGGGTGGTGGCGTGGTCGACGGTTTTTACATTCCGCCGGGCACACCGTTCGGCTCGTGGATGCTTCAGCGACGCTGATTTCCTCGACCCTTCTTGGTGATCTGGGTCTAAAAACATACGCCTGGCGTCCGAATACAGACCCAGAACGCCAAGGTCAGGGGCCGCCGAAGGTGCGGACGGCTCGGTAGAAGATCTCGGCCCACCAGCGGCACGGGATCCGCTGGTCGAGTGGCCGTCCGGCGCATTGACTCTTCAGATCTCGTCGGAACTGGTCGTCGACTCGGGCCCGCCAGGGCGCTGTCCACCATGTGTTCGGCGCGTCGTGATCGAACCGCTTGAGGTTTCGGTAGGCGAAGTCGTGGCGGCGGCACGAATGGGTGAAGTCGAATGACCGGCCGGTGTTGCCGACGAGTGGGGCCGAACAATGATCGGTCGTCCAATCGAGCGTGGGTGGCATGGCGGTGTTGGCGACGGCCACGAACACGGCGAGCGGCGTGGAGAACATCAACTGCTGAAAACGCTCCGCGTCGTTCGACGGCGGGGCCAATGCACCGATCGCTCCGACCGCCAATTGGGCGACAGCCACCACCGCGGCAACGAGTGAACCCACAACGCTCCTTCGAGGAGAGATCGAGGGAGTCGGGACGAATGTGTGAACGAGATCTTGATGATCGGAGCCGTGATCATCCGCGTGACGACGAAGCGAATTCGTAAGATCAGGGGATGCTTCGTCGCCCCGTTCGCGCCTCCCTGTCTCTTCTCGCCGTCGCCGCGCTCGCCGCGTGTGGTGGCGGAGGAGGGTCGTCTCCGAAGTCACCGGCCACGGAAGATGCGTTGAAGACGGCGGTTGCTGCGTTCAGTGATGCGATCTTCACTGGCGACACGAACGACGCCTACGCCTACTTCACCAAGGAGTGTCGTGACTCGGTGCCGAAGAGTGACTTCACGTTCATGTCGAAGATGGCCGTCTCGTTCATCGAAGGCTTCGCCGATGTGAAGGCCTCCGATCTGCGCACGGGCGAGGTCGAAGTGCAGAACTTCACCGAGACGAGTGCCGAAGCGCGGGCCGAAATCCGCGACAAGAACGGTGATCTCTTCTCCGCTGCCGACACCGAAGGATGGACCGCCTGGGTGTACGAAGACGGCGGCTGGCACACCAGTGATTGCGAGGAGTTCTCCTCTGAAGGCATCGACCTGAGCGGCTCCGACGGTGGGGATCCGTTCAGCTATCCCGCCTGTTCCGATCTGGTGGACGGCCAGCCGGTTCCAGAAGAGTTCGGCACCGGATTCGACATCGACATCTCCTGCGACGAAGGAGACGAATCGGTGTTCGGTTTCTCGACGTCGTGCTTCACGTCCGACCGCGAATACGCCGAAAGCGATCTCGGCTACGTGTTCTTCGACGAAGGAATCTTCTACTCGGGCGAAGTTCGCGGATGCGCGCCTCCGTGTGCCGATCTGGTCGACGGTCAGCCGGTGCCGGCCGCGTTCGACGACGATTCGGTGTCGGGATTCAACCTCAACTGCGAATTGCCCTCGGGTGAAGAGTCGTACTCGTTCGAGTGGGATTGCTTCGACTCCGACCGCTCCTATGTTCAGAGCGATCAGGGTTACGCATTCGTCGACGACCGGATCTACATCGCCGGATCGTTCGATTACTGCTGATCGGCAGTCAGAATTCGGATGAGTCGTTGATCTGATTGACGAGCAACGCCATCTCGACCGCACCCACGGCCGCTTCGTCGCCCTTGTTGTCGTGACCCGGACCCGAACGGTCGATCGCCTGCTGATTGGTGTCGACCGTCAGCACGCCGAACATGATCGGCACACCGGTCTCGAGTTGGGCGTCTTGAATCCCGCGCGCACATTCGCCGGCGACGAAATCGAAGTGAGCGGTGTCGCCTCTGATCACCGCACCGAGAGTGACGATCGCGTCGTAGTTGCCCGTTCGCGCCAACGTGATGGCCGCCAGTGGAACCTCGAACGCACCGGGCACCCACACGACGTCGATGTTGTCGGGGTTCACCTGGCATCGCTCGAGACCGCGCTTCGCTCCGTCGAGCAAGGCCGTCGTGATGTGATCGTTGAAGCGGCCACACACGATGCCGATACTGAGTTCCGACCCGTCGAACGACGACGGATTCTGCTGGCTGTGGATGCGGGTCATCAGTTGCTCCCCTTCGTCGACTCCACCGACTCGGGCAGATCGATGAGGTGACCCATACGGTCACGCTTGGTCTTCAGATAATCGATGTTCTCGGGTGTGGTGTTGGCACGCAAAGCGACGCGCTCGACCACCTCCAAGCCGTAGCCGGCGATTCCGCCGTACTTCGCCGGATTGTTTGTCATGAGGCGCAACTGCTTCGCACCGAGATCGTTGAGGATCTGTGCACCGATGCCGTATTCGCGACTGTCGATCGGCAGGCCGAGCTCGGTGTTGGCATCGACGGTGTCGAGTCCACCGTCCTGCAGCGAATAGGCACGAATCTTGTGACCGATCCCGATACCGCGGCCTTCGTGGCCACGCAGATACACCACGACACCGCGCCCCTCCTGCGCGATGAGTTGCATCGCGGTGTGGAGCTGAGGGCCGCAATCGCAACGGCGGCTCGAGAACACGTCACCGGTGAGGCATTCGCTGTGCACGCGGGTGAGCACCGGCGCGCCATCGTCGATGTCGCCGATACTGAAAGCCAAGTGCTCGGTGTCGTCGAGATGGCTGCGGAAGGCGGTGCAGGTGAACACGCCCCAATCGGTGGGCACCTGGGCCTGGCCGATACGGCTCACCAATTTCTCGTGGGTGCGGCGGTAGCGAATCAACTCGGCGATCGACGAGAGCAGAAGGTTGTGCTGCTTGCAGAATTCGATGAGCTGCGGAAGGCGCGACATCGATCCGTCTTCGTTGACGATTTCGCAGATGATGCCGGCCGGGTGCAGTCCGGCCATACGCGACAGATCGACGGCGGCTTCGGTGTGGCCGGCACGCTTCAGCACGCCACCCTCACGAGCACGCAACGGGAAGATATGGCCCGGGCGTGCGAAGGCCGAGAAGCTCACGTTCGGATCGGCGAGAGCGCACAGCGTGGCCGCGCGATCGGAAGCCGAGATGCCAGTCGTGGTTCCTTCGATGAGGTCGACCGACACCGTGAACGCGGTGCGATGACTCTCGGTGTTGTGTTCGACCATGAGCGGCAGACGCAGATCGTCGCAACGCTCGCCGGTGAGGGGAGCCACGACCACTCCCGATGTGTGGCGGACGATGAACGCGATCTTCTCGGGCGTCGCGAACTGCGCGGCCATGATGAGGTCGCCTTCGTTCTCACGATCTTCGTCGTCGACCATGACGACCATTTCCCCACGGCCGATGGCGGCCACGATCTCCTCGATCGGTGCGAAGGGGGAGTTGCTCATGATGTCTCCTTCGAGTGATCGCACGCGTCGATCACGATTTCGATGTCGCCCCCCACGGCGCGGGTCGACACGAGTCGGCCACGCCACAGATCGGCGATGGTTGCTGCGCCGTCACCGGCGAAGAGGGGTGTGCCGTCATTCCCGCCCATGACGGCCGGAGCCACGTACATCACGTAGCGATCGACGAGATGTTCACGGTGGAACGAGGCGGCGACCTGCGCGCCACCTTCCACCAACACCTGCACGACTCCATCGCGGCCGAGTTCGTCGAGCAGATCGGCGAGGGAGCCGTTCCATTCGAGACACGGCCGCACTTTGGCGTCGGCCGGGGCCGACCCGAGAACGACGCGACGCGGTGACGGCCCGTCGACAAGACGAGTGGTGAGAGTCGGATCGTCGGCTCGCACCGTTCCGGCACCGACCACGATCGCCTGACTCTCGGCACGAAGTTGGTGGGCGGCACGTCGCGCCGCATCGCCGGTGATCCACTGACTCGTTCCGTCGGCTGCGGCCGTTCGACCGTCGAGAGTCGACGCCATCTTCAGCACCACGAACGGACGACCGGTGCGACGATGGTGCAGATACGCGCGCAGTTGTTCGTTCGCCTCGCTCGTGCCAATTCCGATCTCGACCGTGATGCCCGCGGCTCGAAGTCGTGCGAATCCATTGCCGGCCACGAGCGGATCGGGATCCGACAACGCGCTCACCACCCGAGCGAGTCGTGCCTCGATGAGTGCGTCGGTGCACGGAGGAGTTCGGCCGTGATGACTGCACGGTTCGAGAGTGGTGTACACGGTGGCTCCGGCGAGGTCGGCACCGGCTGCTCGTGCCGCATCGAGGGCGACGATTTCGGCGTGACGTGAACCAGGAGCCTCGGTTGCACCTTCGAAGACCTGTCCATCGACCGTGGCGATCACACAACCCACCCACGGATTCGGCGGCGAGACCGTGCGCGAACGAGCCGCTGCGGCGAGTGCTCGTTGCATCATCGTGTCGTCGTTCATGGTGTCGCTCGTGGGTCGGGCCACGTGCGAGGCGGAACGGCACAGCACAGACCCGGGCTCGCGCCCGCGCCGTCGCAGTACCCGTGCTCCCATCCGGACTCTGACCGTCGGCTCCGGAATTTCACCGGATCGGCCCTGGCTGGCGACGAATCGCTGGCCAGGGTTCGCGGGCTCTCACCGCCGGTTGGGACTTTCACCCACACCCCGCACGGGGTCGTATGTATGTCGGTGTCAGCCTAGGCCTGGCTGACGAGCAAACCCCAGGCCGACTCCACGTGGCGACGTTCGGTGGCCCGGCCCCCGATCGACACCCGCAGCACGCTGCGGCCGTCGAGCACCGTGCGGGTGAAGAGCGCCTGGCCGGTCGCGTTGGCGGCCTCGATGAGGGCGTCGGTTCGTGCATCGCCGTCCTCGGGGCCAAAGCCCGTGAGTCGGAGGCACACCAGATTGAGCGGATGCGGTGCGACCACCTCGAAGCGATCGTCGGCCCGTGCCCACGCCGCGAGTTCCTGCGCGAGTCCGACGTGCGCGCGGATCATCGACTGGAAATGTGCGGTGCCCTCGGCGCGAATCGCGAACCACAATTTGAGCGCACGGAAACGACGACCGAGTGGGATCTGCCAATCGCGATAGTCGATCGCCTGGCCGGATTGCGCAGCCGCCGACCGCAGATACTCCGGAAGGATGCTGAGGGCACCGAGCAATGCAGTGCGATCGGCCACCCAGAAGAGATCGCAGTCGAAGTTGATGCCCATCCACTTGTGTGGATTGGTGCAATAACTGTCGGCCAGATCGAGACCGTCGTTCACCCACCGATGTTCCGGAGCGAGAGCGGCGATGCCGTGCATGGCGGCGTCGACATGGAGCCACAGGCCGTGTTTCTTCGTCACTCGTCCGATCTCGGGGGTCGGATCGAATGCACCCGACGACGTGGTGCCGTGCGTACTGCACACCCAGAACGGCGTGAGTCCGGCGTTCTGGTCGGCGGTGATCATGCGATCGAGTTCGTCGGCGCGCATCGCGAAACTCTCGTCGTGCGGGACGATCCGGATGTTCTTGGTGCCGATGCCGGCGATGCGCAAACCCTTTTCGATACTGGAGTGCGACTGCGACGTGGTGTAGGCGATGAGCTTGGACGTGTTCCCATCGGTGTTGATCGCTCCGTTCGTGATGCGCCAACGGGCGGCGAGAATCGACGAGAGGGTTGCTTCACTCGCCGAACTTTGGATGACTCCGCCACCGTTGTCGGACGTGGAACGAAAGCGAGCCGGAAGATCGAGCAACTCGTGCATCCAGTCGAGCATGAGAGTCTCGACTTCGGTGCACGCCGGTGAGGTGACCCAACTCATTCCCTGCACGCCGAGACCGGCCGACAGCAACTCGGCCAGGATCGACGGGTAGCTCGAATTTCCCGGGAAATAGGCGAAGAAATTCGGATGCTGCCAATGGGTCAGGCCCGGGATCACGATGTTCTGCACGTCGGCGAGAACGGCGTCGAACGACTCGGGTGCAGTGGGCGGATGCTCGGGCAGTTGGCGACGGACATCGCCGGGCTTCGCACTCGATGTGACCGGGCGTCGCTCGATCGTCTCGATGTAGTCGGCGATCAACTCGATGAGCGCATGGCCGTTGGTGCGGAACTCCTGGGCGTCCATGTCGATGACGCTAATAGGAGGTGACTACGGTGACCGCATGAGTTCAGGCGTGCATCCCGATATCGATCCGGCGCGTTTCGCTGTGCGCCACAGCTCGATTCGCGGGTTCGACCAGGCCTTCGTGTACGAGCGTGCACGGGGCGGATCGGGAGCGGCGCTGTTGTGCGTGCACGGATGGCCCGAGTCGAAGCGCATCTTCTGGAAAGTGATCGAACCACTGGCTGCGGCCGGTTTCGACGTGATCGTCCCCGACCTGCGCGGATTCGGCGACAGCGGGCCGGCGCCCGACGGCTTCTACGACACGCCGACGCACGCACGCGATCTCTACGCCTTGGTGCACGACCAACTCGGCTACGAGTCGTGTGTCGTGTTGGGTGGCGATCTCGGCGGGCCGGTCATCCAGGAGATGGCTTTGCGATGGCCCGAGTTCGTGGCGCGGATGGTGCTGTTCAACTCGCCGTTGCCGTTCGACAAGGAACGGATGGCGGGGATCGCCGGAACGCGTGCACCGCGAGAGGCGGCCGACTACTTCATCCGCCAGGGAACCCAAGCCGATGCACTGGCCGCCGAGTTGTCGACCGTCGAGGCGCGTCGTCATTACATCTCGACGTTCTACTCGAGTCGGTTCTGGGCCCACCCCGGCACGTTCTCGCCGGCCGACGTCGACTTCCACACCGAACCCTTCGGACGTGCCGAGGTGTTACGGGCGTCTTTCGGGGGTTACGAGTCGGTGTTCGACCCGGCCAAACGTTCGGAGGCGCCGCTGATGGGACGCAATGACACGACGCCGACCCTGGTGCTCTTCGGCCCGAGTGACCACGTGATCTATCCGGCGTTCGACCTGATGGCTGAGCAGGTGTTCGGGAAGTGCGTGGGGCCGTTCCTGCTGCGGGATTGCGGCCACTTCGTCCCCTGGGAAGCCCCCCACGCCCTCGTCTCCGCCACCTCCACTTTCCTTCACATTCCCCCCACCCTGTAGCGGAAGCGCGCTCCAGAAGTAGGGAGCGCTACAGAGTGGGCGAATTGTCAGGGTTGGGGATTGGGTTGCGGTCGCGGGAGCGGACGGCGAAGGCCACCCGGACTCCGATCCCCGCCATGCCGGCCATCAACACCCCGAACACCGCCAATTGCTGCCAGCCGCCACGATCGCCGGAATCCACCGGTTCGCGCCCACAGCCCGGCTTCGGCAACGCGCTGATGCACTCGGTCACGCTGCGTTCGAGATCGAGATACTCGTTCTCCTCGGTCGCCACGGGCGGCACGGTTGCGACCGCCGGTCCACCGGCACCGATCGTCAGCGCAACGACCGACATGATCAGCAGGATCGTTCGACGAATGGAGCGCACATCGCCATCGTGACACGAGACCGATCCCATCACCCAGCGGGCCGGACCCTGCGTGCCACCTGGCACTACGATCGGCACGTGACCGCTCGCCACGCCGTTCTCGTCGTCGACTTCGGCGCCCAATATGCCCAGCTGATCGCCCGGCGCGTCCGCGAGCACAACGTGTACTCCGAAATCGTGCCCCACACGATCACCGCGGCCGAGATCGCCGCCCGCCAACCCGCCGCCATCATCCTCTCCGGAGGTCCGAAGAGCGTTCATGTCGACGGGGCCCCCCGACTCGACCCTGCCGTCTATGACACTGACGTGCCGATTCTCGGAATCTGTTACGGCGCCCAACTCATCGCCCATCAGCTCGGTGGTGAAGTCGGGCGCGGATCCCGAGGTGAATACGGCCGCGCCGTGATGAATCGGATCGCGCCGTCGTCGCTTCTCGCCGGTCTTCCTGACACCCAGGACGTGTGGATGAGCCACTTCGATGCCGTCTCGCGCGTTCCCGACGGATTCACTGCGACCGCATCCACACCCGATGCACCCGTAGCCGTACTCGAGAACGACACGCGTCGCATCTGGGGCGTGCAGTACCACCCCGAAGTCGTGCACTCACCATTCGGAGCGAACGTGTTGAAACGATTCCTCCACGACCTCGCCGGTTGTGATCCGTCGTGGACGATGGGATCGGTGATCGACGAGCAGATCGCCGCGGTGCGCGCACAGGTCGGCGACAAGCGGGTGATCTGCGCGCTCTCAGGAGGGGTCGACTCCAGCGTCGCCGCCGCTCTCATGCATCGCGCCATCGGTTCGCAACTCACCTGCGTCTACGTCGACACCGGACTCATGCGCAAGGGTGAGAGCGATCAGGTCGTCGAAACCTTCCGACGCAACATGGGCATCGAACTGATCCACGTCGAGGCCGGCCCGCAATACTTCGAACGTCTGGCTGGGGTCACCGAACCCGAGACGAAGCGCAAGATCATCGGCGAGCTGTTCGTGCGTATCTTCGAGCAACACACCGGTGGTGTCACCGACGCCGAATTTCTCGTGCAAGGAACTCTCTATCCCGACGTGATCGAGAGCGGCGGGGCCGACGGCACCGCGGCTGTCATCAAGAGTCATCACAACGTGGGTGGGCTTCCCGACGACATGACGTTGCAATTGGTCGAGCCATTGCGGTCACTCTTCAAGGACGAAGTTCGCAAGCTCGGTCACGAACTCGGACTACCCGACGAGATCGTGTGGCGTCAACCGTTCCCGGGTCCCGGCCTCGGCGTGCGCATCATCGGAGAAGTCACACCCGACAAGGTCGCCATTCTTCAAGAAGCCGACGCCATCGTGCGTGAAGAAATCCGCAACGCGGGACTCGAACGCGAGATCTGGCAGGCCTTCGCGGTGCTTCCCGACATTCGCTCGGTCGGAGTCATGGGAGACGAGCGCACGTATGCGCATCCGATCATCATTCGTGCCGTCACGAGCGATGACGCGATGACTGCCGACTGGGCGCGTCTGCCCTACGAACTTCTCGAGCGCATGGCCAGCCGCATCATCAACGAAGTGAACGGCGTCAACCGAGTGGCCTACGACATCACGTCGAAGCCGCCCGGCACGATCGAATGGGAATGATCACTCGAAACACCAGGTAGCGAGGTCGTGCCTCGGTGTGACGAGGGCCGATGGCACGTCGGAAAGTTGCCTGACTAGCCTCTCCCGGGTCATGGTTCGTCCATTCGCCCGCCGGTTCGCGGCCCTCGCCTTCATGTCGATGATGTTGTCGATCTTCGCGTCGACGACTCCGATCGCGCGCGCCGACAACGTCGACGACGCGCGCCGCAAGGTGCAGCAGATGGCCGACCAATTGGAGCAGGCCGAAGAAGACGTCGATCGTCTGTCGGAGGATCTGCGGGCCGCCGAGGACGACAAGATGCGACTCGACGGCGAGATCGCCATCACGCAAACCGAGATCGAACGCAAGGAAGCCGAACTCGGCGGAGTGCGCGACGTTCTTTCCGAACTCGCGGTCATCGCCTTCACCAGCGGGGGCCGTGGCGGGAGTATCACAGGACTGCTGTCCGTCGGCGGCGGGCCGAACGAATCGGTACAGAAGCAGATCCTCACCGACATCGCTCTCAACACCGGTCTCGCCGACACCGACGAACTCGACGCATTGATCGACGATCTGGCCGACCTCGAGAAGAAGTTGGCCGACGACCTCGACCGCACAAAGGAATTGGCTGATCGCATCACGTCGGCGCGGGTCGAGGCCGAAGACGAGATCACGAAATACACCGACCTGGTCGCCAAGGCCGAGCGCGAACTCGGACAAGCTCTGCGGGAAGAACGTCAGCGACGTGAGCGTGCCGCTGCTGCCGCATCGGCCGCCGCTGCGTCGAATCTGACCGGTCAGCGTCCGGCATCCGGATCGTCCGGCGGTTCGGCATCGTCCGGCGGCAACCAGTTCGACCCGTCGTCGATTCCGTCGACCACGTCTCGCGCCGGAATCGCCGTCGCGGCGGCGCGAAGCCAGATCGGGGTGAAGTACCGCTACGCATCGGCGATCGAGGGTGTGGCCTTCGACTGTTCCGGTCTCACGAAGTGGGCTTGGGAACAAGCCGGCGTGGCTTTGCCCCATCAGTCACGCCGACAGTTCTCGTCGTCGCCCCGTATCCCGATCGAATACATCGAACCTGGCGATCTGATCTTTTTCTACAGCCCCATCACGCACGTCGGCATCTACGTCGGCGGCGGGATGATGGTCGATGCGCCAGGTGTCGGCCGCAACGTTCGGCTCACGCCGGTGTCGTGGTCGAAGGTTGTCGGCGCGACCCGCCCCGGCTGAACGGAGCCCGCCTCGCCGAAGTACCGTTTCCCGACGGGGGAGGTGCGATGAGCGTGCAAGGAATCGACGTCGGCAAGGTGAGCCGGTGGCTCGTCGACAACATCGAAGGTGCGGCGGCACCCTTCACGTTCGATCTGATCGCCGGTGGACGGTCGAATCTCACGTTCCGTGTCACTGATGCAATCGGAACGCGATTCGTGTTGCGGCGGCCCCCGCTCGGTCATGTTCTGGCCACGGCGCACGACATGGCGCGCGAACATCGGATCATCGCCGCCGTCGGACGGACCGGGGTCCCGGTTCCGCGCGCGCTCGGCGTGTGCACCGACGTCGAGGTGAACGGCGCTCCGTTCTACGTGATGAGCCACGTGGTCGGCGAGGTTCTCGACAGTGCCGACAAGGCGGCGCTCCTCGATCCGTCATTGCGTGAGAAGGCCTCGCATCACCTGATCGACGTGCTCGCCGAGCTGCACGCCGTCGATGTCGACGCAGTGGGTCTCGGCGATCTCGCGCGGCGTGAGGGTTACATCGAGCGTCAGTTGAAGAGGTGGCGCACGCAGTGGGAGAACTCCAAGACCCGTGAGTTGCCGGCCATCGACGAAGTCGAGGCACGACTCAGTCGGCACGTCCCGGCTCAACAAGGTGTCGTGATCGCGCACGGCGACTACCGCTTCGGTAACTGTCTGACCGATGTGAACGAAGGTCGGATCGCCGCCGTGCTCGACTGGGAGTTGTGCACGCTCGGTGATCCGCTCGCCGACGTCGGTTATCTCGGCGTGTATTGGTCGGACGGACCGTCGAGCGCACTGCGGGCCAACGACCCGACTCCGGCCGGAGGATTCCCTTCGTATGCGTCATTGGTCGAGCGGTACGCCCGCACCACGGGTCGCGACGTGAGCGAGATCGATTATTACGTGGCATTCTCGTGCTGGCGTCTCGCCGTGATCAGCGAGGGTGTGTATGCGCGCTATCTTCACGGAGCGATGGGGAAGCAGGACGGGATCGACCTGTCGACCATGAAACTCGGACCGGAAGGTCTCGCCGAGCGCGCGCTCGAAGCAGTGAGGAGATTGACATGAGTACCGACGTCCTGGCCGGTTGGCAGAAAGAGTCGTTCACCGCGGCCGGATTCACGCGCGACACGTATCGCCGCGGAACGGGGCCCGGCATCATCGTCGTGCACGAAGTTCCGGGCATCACACCCAAGGTCACCGAGTTCGCCGAGGAGCTCGTGGCCGCCGGCTTCACCGTGGTCATGCCCAGCCTGGTCGGCACTCCGGGCAAATCGTTCTCGAGCGGGTACGCCATGGCGTCGTTGACCAAGGTCTGCATCTCGAAGGAGTTCTCGGCCTTGGCGATGAACAAGACGTCGCCGATCATCGCGTGGTTGCGCGCCCTCGGACACAACCTCCATCAGGAACTCGGGGGCACGGGCATCGGCGCTCTCGGCATGTGCTTCAGCGGCGGGTTCGCGCTCGGATTGATGATCGACGATCACATGGTGGCGCCGGTCCTCAGCCAACCCTCGATGCCCTTCGCCTTCGGCAAGAAGCGAGCGGCCAACTTGCACCTGTCACCCGATGACGAGCGAGCTGTTCAGAATCGTGCCGCGGCCGGATGCGAAGTTCTCGGCCTGCGATACACCGGTGATCGACTCGTCGGTGATCGCTTCTCGACGCTGCGTGATCTGATCGGTGACAAGTTCGTCGCGATCGAGTTGCCGTCCACGAAGAGGAACGATCATTCGGTTCTCACCGAGCACCGCGACGAAGTCAGCGTGCAGCGCGTCATTCAATTCTTCCGCGACAAACTCCACTGACCTCGGAATCTGGTGCGCGATCTTCACCTATGCGGTGAAAAATCCTCACCAGATCACCACTTGAGGTGGAAGCGGGGGTGGGTCCACGTCCGGAGTGCCGTCATCGGATCTCCGGAGCTCTCGAGCAGATGACGGGCCAGCAATCCTTTGGCGGCCTTCGCGTCGTGACCGGCCACCTTCCCCGACGTCTCGACGAACGTCACCACCACGTGATCGCGCACACCGTCCCCCGGCGTCCAGGCCGCTCGATGTTCGTTGGGTAACAGATCGATCACGATCCGACCTTCGGCCCAGTCGTTCAACGTGTGCGACAACGGCTCACGCCACCACGTCGACAACTTGCCGATCGGCGCCAACGACGCTCCCATCTTCACGCGATAGTCGGGCACCGGATCGTCGAAGCCCACCAACCCCAGCAACCCCGACACCACGACCATCGAATCGACGGCCCGACGGCGCGCGGCGGTCGACAACGTGTTGGGCGACAGATGTCCCCACACCACGCCGGTGTATCGCTCGCACGCGGGCAAGGTGAGTCCACCGACCAAGTCGCAGTTCGCCGACTGCGCGCGGTCGAGGTGCTTGCCGTTCACACCGAGCAACTTCGCATCACCACCACCCGCCGCGGCCAGCGCGGCCACGACCTCGGCGCGGGGACGGCGCAATGCGGTTCCGAACGTGCCCGACCCGGCCTTCCACCGGGGCGTGCGCCCGCCTTCGGCCTTGCCCTCCGACGGTGGGAGCAAGATCGCCAGGGGAGTGTTTCGTCGCGACACCATGACTCCGATTCTCTCCCACTATCTTCACCTCATGCGCATTCACGTTGATTCCGAGAAGTGCCAGGGTCACAACCGTTGCTATGCCTTGGCCCCCGAACTCTTCGATGTCGACGACTACGGCAACGCCGTCGTGATCGGTGACGGAGACGTGCCGGCCGAACTCGAGGAGAAGGCTCGCCTCGCCCTCGCCAACTGTCCCGAGTTCGCGATCACGATCACCGACTGAACATCGACTCCCATGACCTCCTACAGCACCCCCGAATCGATCTACGGTCCGGTGTCCGATTGGGCCACCGACTTCGATCACGCCGACCCCGAATACAACCGCCACGCACACGCGATCTGGAACGAACTGCGCGGCACGTGTCCGGTCGCCCACTCCGATCGTTACGGCGGCACCTGGTTGCCGACCACCCACGAATACGTGCGCGAGATCGCGTACGACACCGAGAACTTCACCAGTCGCTCGGTCGTCGTGAGCACTGTCGTTCCGGAAGACCCGGCACCGATCGGTGGGGCGCCGCCCATCACCAGCGATCCGCCGTTCCATCACGAAGCGCGACGTCTCGTTCTGCCACCCTTCTCGCCGAAGAAGATCGCCGAGTGGGAGCCCGAGATCCGACGTCTCTGCAACGAACTGCTCGACAAGATGGAGGCCGAAGCCGAGGGCGGTCTCACCGTCGACGCCGCTCTCGCCTATGCGCAGCACATCCCGGTCAACGTGATCGCCCGCATGCTCGGATTCCCTCTCGAGGACGACGATCTGTTCCGCGAGTTCGTTCACGACATCCTCGAGAACATCAACGGCGATCCCGAAGAGCGCATCCGCTCCTTCGAACGGATCGACGCCTACTTGTCGGCCCAGATCGACGATCACGTGGCCAATCCGCGTGACGATCTCACCGGCTACCTCATCGACGTCGAATTGTTCGGTGAGAAATTGCCCAAGGAGATGGTCGGCGGATTCATCCTTCTGCTTCTGGTCGCCGGCATCGACACGACATGGAGTGCGATCGGCTCGAGTCTGTGGCACCTCGCCACTCATGCGAACGATCGCAAGCGCCTCGTGAACGAGCCCGAGCTCATGCCGACCGCCATCGAGGAGTTCCTTCGTGCCTACGCGCCGGTCACGATGGCGCGACTCGTCGCCAAGGACCACGACTTTCACGGCTGTCCGATGAAGAAGGACGAGTGGGTGCTTCTTCCGTTCCCCGCCGCCAATCTCGATCCGGCCGAGTTCGAGAATGCCGACGAGGTGCTCATCGATCGGGCCGAGAACCGCCATGCCGCCTTCGGACTCGGTATTCACCGATGCCTCGGATCGAATTTGGCCCGTCTCGAACTCCGGGTCGCCGTCGAGGAATTCATCAAGCGCTTCCCCGACTTCGAACTCGCGCACGGTGAAGAAGGTGTGGTGTGGAGCGTCGGTCAGATCCGCGGTCCGCGTCAGTTGCCGGTACGCGTGCTCACCGCATGACCGAATCGCACGAGCCGCTCACCGACGCCGGTCGGCACTGGGCCGAGCAGTTGCGTGCGTGGGCGCTGCCCGCCGAAATCGTCGCCCAGGCCGAGGTTCCGCCGTGGTCGCACGACCCCAAGACCTTCGCGGTCGACGACACGTTGCGGCCCGACAGCCCGATCTTCGAGTTGGCCCGCGAACTTCTTCCTGCCGAAGGTGGAAGTGTGATCGACATCGGCTGCGGCGGAGGGCGCTCGTCGATTCCACTCGCACCACGTGCGACCCACATCACCGGGGTCGACGAGAACCGAGCGATGTTGGCCCGGTTCGCCGAGTCGGCCGAGGCGGCCGGATGTTCGCATCGGGAGATCGTGGGCCGCTGGCCCGATGTCGCGATCGACGCCGAACTTTCGGGCAATCCGCTCGAGCCTCATGACATCGCGGTGTGTCACCACGTCTTCTACAACGTGCAAGATCTCGAACCCTTCATCGTCGCCCTCACCGGAATCGCACGGCTCGGAGTGGTCGCCGTACTGCCGCAGCGTCATCCGCAATCGGCATGGAACGAAGGGTGGCTTCACTTCTGGAACCTGAAGCGCCCAGAAGGACCGACCGCCGACGATGCCATCGCCGTTCTGCACGCTCTTGGTATCGAACCCGAAGTCGTGGTCGTGCCGCGACCACCCATGTCGCGATTCGCCGACGATCCGGCCGAACTCGTCGACTCGGCGCGCCTGCGTTTGTGTCTGCATCGTGATCGCAACGCCGAGATCGAAGCGTGGCTACGTGATCACCCGCCGGCGTTCATGAGCGATGTGGTGGTGCTGCGATGGCCCGGAGGTCTTTCGTAGCCCCTCGGCGCTGACCTTCGTAGATGCCGTGCTCCGACGAGACGGCATACGCGACGATGCACACGATGGCCGCCGGCACGGCGACCCCGCCTCCGAAGAGTTCGACGGCGAGCACCGTGCACGCGATCGGAGTGTTCGACGCTGCTCCGAACACCGCGGCCAACGTGGCCGCAGCCACCAAGGTGGGGTCGAGGCCGAGTGGTGCCGACATCGCCGAGCCGAGGGTGGCGCCCACCACGAACAAGGGTGTGACCTCGCCGCCCGGAATGCCCGAACCGAGGGCGATCACGGTGAAGAGGATCTTGAGAAGTGGTTCGAACCATTCGGCCGTGTTGCCGGACAGTGCGTCGTCGACGAGCGGAAGCGACAGTCCGAGGTAGTCGCGGCCGAACAGTGCCATGAGCGCGAGGGTTGCGACGGCACCCACGACCGGTCGGGCCGGAACCCAAGTCACCACGCGTCGAGCGGCGTTCTTCACGGCGTGCAGAGACGACACGAAGAGTCGTGCCACGAGACCGGCCACGACGCCGACGAGGACGAGTCGCACCGCGATCCACGCATCGAGATCGATCGGTAGGGCGACGAGCGGCGTGGAGCGACCAAGACCTTCGACGACGTAGTCGGCCGTGATCGATGCGGCGAGTGCGGGGGCGAGAGCTTCGTACCGGATACGACCGGTGCGTTGAACCTCGAGGGCGAAGATCGCTCCGGCGACGGGAACTCCGAAAGCCCCCCCGAACGCACCAGCCATGGCGGCGATCAGGGCGATTCGCATCTCATGGGCAGGTAGTCGGAACGGACGGAGCAAGGTCGTGACGAGTGACCCACCGATCTGCAGGGCTGCTCCTTCACGGCCGACCGAGGCACCGGTGAGTTGAGCGACATACGTTGCGCCGAAGATCATCGGAGCCATACGCATCGGAACCCGCGGGTCGCGTTCGATCTCGGTCGGCGACTCGGGGACGAGCGATTCGGTGATCACGAGTGACGTTCCGCGGTTCGTCTCCGCACCGAGGTAGTGATACATCGCGCCGAGAGCGAGCGCAGCGATCGGAAGCAGCCAGACGAGCCAGTCGTGATCGAGACGAGCCGATGTGGCCGCGTCGAGCGCCTCGAACAAGGCCCATGACCCGACGCCCGACACTGCTCCGACGAGCGCGGCCATGAGAGTCACGCCGACAGCGTGCAGAACGGCACGCAGGGGAGTGAGCACGTTGGTCGAGACCGAAGGCACCCGTTCACGCTACCCATCGGGCGATTCTCACCTGGTTCTTACGCAGCGGGGGCAGACTAGAGGCGTGAACGCGTCGGCCCGAGTCCTCGTCGTCGACGACGATCGAGCCGTTCGCGAATCGCTCGTTCGGGCACTCGAACTCGAGGGCTACACGGTGCAGGCGGCGGCCGACGGAGCCAAGGCTCTCGACGCGATGGCGACGTACCGGCCCGATGTGCTGGTACTCGACGTGATGATGCCGTCGGTCGACGGATTGACGGTGTGTCGAGTTCTTCGCTCCGAGAAGAATCGAGTGCCGATCCTCATGTTGACGGCACGAACCGAGACGAGTGATCGCGTCCAAGGGCTCGATGCGGGTGCCGACGACTACCTGCCCAAGCCGTTCGCGCTCGAGGAGCTTCTCGCTCGACTGCGTGCATTGCTGCGACGAACGACGCCCGACGACGACACCCCGACCGACGTCCTCGTTCTCGACACGCTGCGTATCGATGCGGCGGCTCGCCGAGTGTGGCGCGGAGATCACGAGATCGATCTGTCGAAGACCGAGTTCGAATTGTTGGAACTGCTGGTTCGCAACACGGGAATCGTGCTCGAACACTCCACGATCTACGACCGGATCTGGGGCTACGACTTCGGCCCCGACTCGAAGAATCTCGCCGTCTACATCGGGTACATCCGGCGAAAAGTCGACCTCGAGGGTGAGACCCGCCTCATTCACACGGTGCGCGGCATCGGCTACACGGCGAGGGTCTCGTGAGTCTGCGGTGGAAGGTGGCCCTGCTCCTGGCGGTGATCGTGTCGATCGGCGTGGCCGCCGTGAGTTTCATCTCGTACCGCACGACCGATGCGCGACTGATGGAAGAAGTCGACCGTTCCCTCGTCCAGGCAACGGATCGATTCCTACGCCGTCCTGATGACGGCCGACTCGATCGGCCCGGTGGCGCGATCATCAACATCCCTGAACGGCCACTCGGCATCGAACAATTCGTCGTTCAGGTATCGAATCGCGACGGGGAGATTCTCGCCGCAACCGAAGGTGTGTCGCTGCCGGTCACCGCGACTGGCCGGAACGATCGAGGTGAATCCCGTCCTTCGTTCGAGAGCGTCACCACCGACGAGGGAGTCGACTATCGAGTACGAACGGTGGCAGTGGCCGTCGGGGTCGTGCAACTCGGTCGCGACCTGACCGAGAACGACAATGTTCTCGCCGATCTCCGCGTGCGCATGTCCGTCGTCGCGGTGATCGTCGCGGTCGTCGCGGCTCTGATCGGCTGGTTCACGGTCACCGGTGTGACTCGAAGGTTGCGTCATTTGTCGGCCGCAGTCGAGCACGTGGCGACCACCGGACGCCTCGACGTGGAGGCGCCGCAGTCGGGCCATGACGAAGCCGGCCGTCTTGGACGCACCTTCGCCGACATGCTCGCTGCATTGTCGCGATCGCGCGAACAGCAGCAACGCCTCGTGCAGGACGCCGGCCACGAACTTCGCACACCGCTCACGAGTCTGCGCACCAATCTCGACGTCCTGCGTCGCCACACCGACATCGATGCCGAGACGCGAGCACGGATCGTGAACGACATCGATCGCGACGTCTCCGAACTCCAGTCACTCGTGGAAGAAGTCGTGTCACTCGCCGCCGACCAGCACACCGACGAACTCGCGCAGCCGATCACGTTACGAGAACACGTCGTTCCGCTCGTCGAGCGCGCGACCCGGCGCAGTGGACGCATCATCGATGTCAGTGCTGATGACTCGGTGTGCATCGTGCGTCCACAATCGTTCGACCGGGCGGTGTCGAATCTGATCGACAACGCTCTCAAGTTCGACACCAGCGGTGGAAAGATCGATGTCGACGTCACGCGGGGCACGGTCACCGTGTCGGATCGTGGCCCCGGAATCGAGGACGGCCAGGAACAGGTGATCTTCGAGCGATTTCACCGAGCCACGTCGGCGCGCACGATGCCAGGTTCGGGTCTGGGTCTGTCGATCGTGGCCGACGTGGCGCGCAATCACGACGGCACGGTGTTCGCCCGTCGTCGCACGGGTGGCGGTGCCGAGGTCGGATTCACGCTGCCCGTGGTGTGATCACACGTCACGGCCCGAGTTGTCCAGACAACTCTCTCGATGTTCGTGCGTGATGTCGCGAACCGTCGCCTGATGTTCACCTCGCATTCGCTCGCTCCCGACTCGTTGTTCAGGTGCGTCACTTACGTTCTCCTCGTTACGTGAACAACGTGGTCGACAGGCCACTCATCAGGAGGAAGAATGCGAATTTCCAAGGCTTCCCGACGCTGGTCGGCGATGTTGATCGGTGTGGCCTCGGCCACCATGATCGCGGCCTGCGGCGGTGACGACAGCAGTTCGTCCGACACCCCGGCACCGGCCGAGACCACCGCGGGTTCGACGGCCGAGACCGCCGCACCGGAGACCACGGCCGCCGATCCGAAGGCCGACTGGCCCGACAAGATCGTCATGGGCGCCGTGCCCTCGGAGGAGAGCACCGCTCTCGTCGAGAGTTACAGCAAGCTGATCCAGGTCCTCGAAGAAGAGCTCGGTCTCGAAGTCGAGTTCTTCCAGGCGACCGACTACGCCGGCATCATCGAAGCGCAGATCGCCGGCAAGGTCGATCTCGCGCAGTACGGACCGTTCTCGTACGTCATCGCCAAGTTCAACGGTGCCGACATCGATCCGATCGGCGCCCTCGTCGATGCACCGGACGAGAAGCCGGGCTACCAGAGCTACGGCATCGTGAAGACCGGTAGCGACATCACCGACCTCGAAGGCTTCCGCGGCAAGAAGGTCTGCTTCGTCGACCCGGGTTCCACGTCGGGCTACCTGTACCCGTCGGCCGGTCTTCTCGAGCTCGGTATCGACCCGGAAGCCGATGTGACCCCGGTGTTCGCCGGCGGCCATGACGCCTCGGTGATCTCGGTCAACAATGGTGACTGCGATGCCGGATTCGCCTTCGACGCCATGGTCGACTCGGTCCTCATCGAGGCCGGTGACATCGCCGAAGGCGACATCACAACGGTGTGGAAGTCCGAGGTGATCGCCGGTTCTCCGATCGCCATGCAGAACTCGCTCCCCGAGTCGCTGCGTGCCGAGATCACCCGTCTCGTGCTCGAAGTCGCCAACCGCGATCAGTTGCTCGCCGATGGACGCTGCACCAACGTTGACGATTGCGGCCTGACCGACGAGAACGCGTGGGGCTGGGTCGTCGTCGAAGATTCCTTCTACGACGGCGTTCGCGCCGTGTGCGAAGCCACCAAGTCCGCCAAGTGCGAAGGCTGATCCAGTCATGACACAGCCACTTCCCGACAACGTCGTTCAGGTCTCGGGCCTGTCCAAGAAGTTCCCGAACGGTCCACTGGCTCTCGACCATGTGAGCCTGACGGTGCCGAAAGGACAACTGCTCTCGCTGATCGGTCTGTCGGGAAGTGGCAAGTCGACCCTTCTCCGACATCTCAACGGTTTGATCCAACCCACCACAGGCGCCGTCGAGGTGTTGGGAACAGACGTCGTGGCGGCGGGCCGCCGTGAACTTCGGGCTCTCCGCCGCGACGTCGGATTCGTTTTCCAGTCCTTTGGGCTCGTGGGGCGACTCACAGCACTGGAAAACGTCTTGTCGGGGGCTCTCGGGCGACTTCACGGCCCGCGTTTCGGGACACTCATGTATCCGAAGGCTCTCCGTCGTGAAGCGCTCGAGAACCTCGACCGAGTCGGTCTCGGGGACCGCGCGTTCCAGCGGTCCGACACCCTCTCGGGTGGACAGCAGCAACGCGTGGCGATCGCCCGCACGTTGATGCAGCGCCCGAGCCTTCTTCTCGCCGACGAACCGGTTGCGTCGCTCGACCCTGAATCGTCGGCGCAGGTCATGGATGTTCTCTTCCGGATCGTGGTGGAGGACCAACTCACCGTGATCTGCACGCTCCACCAAGTCGAACTCGCGCTCGGATGGGCGCAACGCATCGTGGGTCTGCGTGACGGCCAGGTCGTGCTCGACCGAGCCGTCGACAACCTCGACCAAGACGCCGTGATGGACGTGTATCGACGCGTCGAGCCCGGCCAGGGAACGGTTCGCACCGACGTGCTGTCCGAGTCGAACAAGCCCCGCGTCGCATGAAGCCGCCGGAAGTTCTGTTCAAACCGTCCGGACTCGGCTCACGCCTACCGAACGATCCGGTGCTCCCGGACGACCGGTTGAAGCGCAAGATGACGAGTGATCGTCTGATCATGCGCGTGGTCCTCGTCGTGTTCGTCGGAGCCGTCGTTTGGGCGTGGCGCCATATCGACATGAGCTTCGGCGGTCTCGTCTCGGGATTCGGCGACGTACAGAACCTGCTCGGTCGCATGCTCCCGCCTCGGTTCTCCGACCTCGACGATGCCATTCGCCTCGGATTCGAGACGCTGTGGATGGCGGTCATCGGAACCACCATCGCCGTTCTCTTGTCGTTCCCGATCGCCCTCGGCGCCGCTCGTAACACCACCCCGCATCCAGCCGTGATGGCCGTGTGTCGTGGGATCATCGTGTTGAGTCGCGCGGTTCCCGACTTGATCTTCGCGGCGATCTTCGTGCGCGCGCTCGGTATCGGCGTGCTCCCCGGAGTGATCGCCCTCGGCCTCCACTCGATCGGCATGGTCGGCAAACTGTTCGCCGATGCCATCGAGCAGACCGACAGAGTTCCGCGGGAGGCGGTCACCTCGGTGGGTGCCTCCAAATGGCAAGCCATCACCACATCGGTGATACCGCAGGCGATGCCGTCGTTCATCTCGACGATTCTCTACCGCCTCGACATCAACCTCCGCTCCTCGTCGGTTCTCGGCATCGTCGGTGCAGGCGGAATCGGCTTCCTGATGCAAGCGAACCTTCGTTCGCTTCAATACGACGAGGCTCTCGGCGTCGTCACGGTGATCTTCGTTCTCATCACCATCATGGAGTTCTTCTCGGCCGCCGTGCGAGCCACTCTCCTCGGCGGCGATCGCACCCTCGTCGGACGATCTGCCCCCCGCCTCAGTCTCGGGGCCAAGTTGTTCTCGCGTCTGACCTCGTCGAAGCAGGTCTCTGACATCGGTGTGCGGCCGTTCGACCGCGAGTCGATTCGCCCTCCCTGGGTGGGTGATCTGCGCATGAAGACGATCTACGGAATGGCCTTCTTCGCACTCGTCGTCGTCGCCTTCCGTTCGGTGGCGCTCAACCCCGGCGAAATCTTCGGCGCGCTTCCGAAGGTGTGGGAAGTCACCCTGAGGCTCTTCCCACCCGATTTCACCACTGCTCGAGACCCGATCATCAACGGCATGATCGAGTCGGTCGCCGCTGCTCTCGTCGCGACGTTCATGGGTGCACTGCTGTCGATACCCCTCGGTCTGATGGCGGCCCGCAACGTGGCGTTCAATCGCTTCGTCTACGGTCTCTCCCGCCTGTTCCTCGTCATCGTGCGTGGCATCCCCGAGCTGATCGTGGCGGTCATTTTCATCGCCGCCATCGGCCTCGGCCCGGTTCCGGGCACCTTGGCTCTGGCCTTCGGCACGTCGGGATTCCTGGCCAAGTTGATCGCCGACGCGGTCGAGGAAATCAATCCGACACCGAGAGAAGCGACGTTCGCCGTCGGTGCCACCAAGACGCAGGAGATCGCGACATCAGTCGTGCCCCAGGCCATGCCGGCCATCGTGAGCAACCTGCTCTACGCGCTCGACATCAACCTGCGGACGTCGACCATCCTCGGCATCGTGGGTGGTGGCGGAATCGGCTTCATCCTCTTCAACGCACTGCGCGTGCTGCAGTTGCGGACCGTCGGGGCCGTCCTCATCACGATCTTCGTGGTGGTGTATTCGATCGAGCTCCTGTCGGGCTGGATCCGCAAGAAGATCCTGTAACGGATCGACTTCGCAGTCTCCCTTCAGGAGACGAGGGTTCGAATCTCGTCAGCCAGCGGCCGTGAAGCGGCGATGATGCCGCTCCAGCGCTTGCTCATGTCGGTGTCGAATTCCAGGGGGCGATCGAACGCGTCGACCACCACGCCACCGGCGTGCTCGACGAACGGGACGAGTGGTAGCAGATCGACGAGACGATGGACATCACCACCGGCATCGACGAACGCATCCACGGCTCCGATGGCGACGAGTGATCCTTCGATCACCGAGCTTCCCATCACTCTCAAGCGTTCGGTCGGTTCGACGATGCGGTTCCACGCCGGTCGGGTCTCGGGGCGGGGACGCAACATGGCGATCGATGCACCGACCAGGCTCTGGCGTCCCGAGGTGGCGAGGGGCTCGGACACGTCGAGCCGACCGCCCTTGCCGCGGTGAGCGCTGAAGGTGCGTTGCGAGTCGAGCCAGGTGATGTGGGCATCGGTGATCACGTCACCGATCACGATGGCACCGGCGAAAGCGCACGAGGGAACACCGGCGACGGCGTTCGCCGTGCCGTCGACGGGATCCATCACGAGTGTGACCGCCGATCCGTTGTCGACCCAGCCGATCTCCTCGGAGAGGATGTTGATTCCGTACGGTTCGACGGCCGCGATGACGGCCTCGTCGACGATCTGATCGAGGAACATCGTCGGAGTTCCGTCTCCGCCCACACCGATGATCGCGGCAAGTTCCTGACGTGTCTTGGTGAGTTTCGCCGTGAGATAGGCGGCCTGTGCCGCGGCTGCTGCCGCGACGAGCGCCGGATGCAGGTCGGCGACCACTCGACGATTCTGGTTCACGCTGGAACCGCCACCAGCTCACTGGCGTCGGCGATCATCTCTTCGCCGCGGAAGACGTGTCGCACGACAGCGAGCGGGCCGTCGAATTCGGCGAGGACGAGATCGGCTCGTTGACCGACGACGATCGAGCCGCGATCGGTGAGACCCACCGTGGCCGCCGGACCCGATGTCACCAGGGCCACGGCGGTGGGCAGATCGCAGACGTTCTCGTGAGCCAGGACGGCAACGGCACCGAGCATCGTCGACGGAAGGTAATCGCTCGCCAAACCGTCACAGAGTCTCTCGGCGATGAGGTCGCGCGCGCTCACGTTGCCGCTGTGGCTACGCCCACGCATGACATTCGGAGCCCCGCACACCGTGCGGAGTCCGAGTTCCTTGGCGCGAAGAGCTGCTTCATGGGAGGTGGGAAATTCGGCGATCGACGCGTTCCATTCCCTGGCCAGAGTCGACTCCTCGATGGTTGCGGGATCGTGGGCCATGAGGCGGATCTCGCCGCGGGTGGCTCGTTCGACGAGCCAGTTGAGGGCGAGATCTCGATTGACGAGCAAGGCGTCGCGCTCGTCGATCAGTTGGTCGACGCGCCGGCGGGCCTCGTCTTCGGTGATGCCTTGAGTCCCCACGATGTATCGCTCGAAGGCGGTGCGATCGGTGTACTGGCCCTGTCCGGGGGTGTGATCCTCGAACGAGACGAGGGGAAGCGCACCGTCGTCGACGCGACGGGGGAGGCGCTCGACGAGGCATCGGAACCCGTCGGGGTCGCGGGCGTCGAGGCGATACAAGATGCGGTGATCGACGAGAGCACGCCCGGACGCACGATACGTCTCGAGTTCATCGGTCCACTCGTTGGCCAACACCATGCTGCGGTGGTACTTGTCGTCTTCTTCGAAGCCGATGCCGTGAAACATGGTGGTGATACCCGCTGCACGCACCCGGCCTTCGAACGAACGAACGGTGAATCGTGCACCCAGATCGACTCCAGGCCGGGGGAATCGTTCGCGCTCGAGTCCGTCGCTATGAGTGTCGACCAGACCCGGAAGACACAATGCCCCGCGAGCATCGAACACGTTGGGTTCGAAGGCGAGAGATGGGCGCGTGTCGTCAACTTCGACGATGCGGCCGTCTTCGCAGACGATGGTCGCATCGGGAAGGACGTGCCCCGGCAGAACTGCGGTGGCGTTGGTGACGACGAAACGAGTCATACGCGGGCTCCTTGAGTGAGAACGTCGAGGACCATGTCGGGATTTCCGCTCATCTCGACGCGCCCGTTGCGCATGAGGACGATGCGGCTCGCCAAACGTTCCATGGCCTCGATGTCATGGAACACGGCGAGTACGGCGACACCTTGAGCGGTCAGATCGCCGATGAGATCGAGGGCTGCTTCGCGGTTGGCCGGGTCGAGGGCCGACACCGGCTCGTCGAGGAGGAGCAACTGAGGGGAGGAGATCGTGCCGGCGGCCAGGTTGATGCGTTGCTTCTCGCCACCGGAGAGAACCGAGGCGTGGACGTCCCAGAGTTTCTCGTCGATGTTGAGTCGCTTCAGCGACACCGCGGCAGCTTCGCGAGCCGTGTTGCGATCCATCCCGCGGGACACTCCGGCTCGGGCGACGATGTCGAGTGGTCCGCGGCGGGGTTCGGCGCGCAGGAACTGAGACACGTATCCGATGTCGCGGCCGCGCAGGTAGGACATCTCCTGGTCGGAAAGTGCGGTGAGATCGACGCGGCTGCCGGAACGCAACCGCAACACCACCGAACCAGCCGAAGGTTCGTACGTGCGATAGATGCACTTCAGCAACGACGACTTGCCAGCACCACTCGAGCCGGCGAGAGCGACGTGTTCACCGGGAAGAATGTCGAGATCGACTCCACGCAGGGCTTCGACGCGCCGTCCGTCGATGGTGTGCAGAACGAAGTCCTTGGACAGGTCACGGACCGAGAGGATGTTGTCAGCGATGTTCATGCGCGAGCCGCTCCGACGAGTCGCTGGCTGTACGGGTGATGGGGGTCCTCGAGGAGACGATCGGTGAGTCCGGCCTCGACGATTCGCCCGTGATTCATGACGACGCAACGTGTGGTGAGCATCTCGATCACCGCGAAGTCGTGCGACACCACGACGGCGGCGACACCGGTCTCTTCGAGAAGATTGCGGATGAGGTCGAGTACTCCGGCGGCCACCGATGCATCGAGCCCGGTCGTGGGTTCGTCGAGGAGCAGAACCGGAGGTTCGTTCGCGAGGGCTTTGGCCAACTGCACGCGCTGGCGCATTCCACCCGAGAAGGTGCCGACCAGGTCGTCCATACGCGAGAGCGGCACTTCGGTTCGCTCCAACAACTCGGCGGCCCGGTCGCGAATCCGGCCGAAGTGACGCCATCCGGCCGCCGTGAGGGCTTCGGCGATGTTGCCACCAGCCGTCACGTTGAGACGCAAGCCCTCGGCTGGATCTTGATAGACGACGGCCAGATCGGCGACCCTGAGCCGACGACGTGACGACGGATCGAGATGGAGCACGTTGGCTCGACCGTGATCGACCGAACGCAGGTACACCTCACCCGTGGTGGAGGACTGATCTCCGGCGATGCAGCGCATCACGGTCGACTTGCCCGAACCCGACTCGCCGATCACACCGAGCGCCTCACCAGGCGCCACCTCGAATCCCACGTCCCAGGCCGCGACGATCGAACCGGTGATGGCGCTCTTGGCCGTCCCGATGTCGGGGCCGGTGTCTTCGAGCGCACGAAGGTCGGCAACGCCGTGGATCTTGCCGAGGGACGCCACCTTCAATGCCCAATCCGTCGTCACGACTGATCTCCTTTCGACGGGTGCTGACGCCGTTCGCGATTGCGACGGCACCAGTCGCTGTCGCTGCACACCCAATGGCCACCGCCGTCAGCGGCACTTGCCGGAACCTCGACGAGGAAGGAGTCGGAGCTCCCACAGGAGCGACACGCCGCGCCGGGTGTGATCTCGACTTCGAATGGCACGTCCTCGAAGGTGAGGGGTTCGACGTCGGTGTGAGGTGGAACCGCGTAAATACGCTTCTCGCGTCCAGCACCGAACAGCGACAGGAATCGGGATCGGTGGAGCCGCGGGACGTCCCATCGGGGAATTGGCGTGGTCGCGATCACGTAGCGACCGTTCACCAGACAGGGATAGCCCGTGGTCCGAGTGATGACGCCATTGCGAACCTTGTCCTCGTACAAGCTCACCCACATTCGGGCGTAATCGGCCTCGGCGTGCATGCGTGCGAGTTCGCGCATGTCGCGTTCGACCCCGCGGAGTGGTTCGGGCACCGGGACCTGCAGGATCAAGGTGTGTCGTTCGTCCAGCGAATCCTCAGGAATTCGATGGCGAGTTTGGATGAGGGTGCTGTCCTCAGGAGTGGTCGACTCGGGAATTCCGGTCGACGACACGATGAGGCGACGCAGATTGACCGCGTTGACACCTTCGTCGTCCCCTTGATCGATCACTTTCACGACGTCATCTGGTCCGACGATGGCGAGAGAGATCTGCAGTCCACCCGAGCCCCAACCTCGCGCGACGGGCATCTCCCGCGACCCGAAGGGCACTTGATAGCCGGGGACGGCGACGGCGGTGAGGATCGCTCGCCGGATCTCACGCTTGGAGTATTCGTCGAGGAGACCGAAATTCACCTCGAGACGAGCGGCCGGTGAATCGTCGACCGGCGTCGTGCGGTCCATCACCTGCTGGAGAAGGGGAGTGTTCATGCGTTGTCCTGGTGCTGACGAATGGCCGCCTTGCGCTCCATCATCGAACGAAAGGTCACGTAATGCGGAAGCTTCAGATGCTCGAGGAAGCCACTCGCATCGAGTCCATCGGTGGTGAGGAGGATCGACTGCTCGAGGAAGCTGCGACCCTTGTCGCGTTCGCAGGCGATGTCGAGATTCGCCATGGCGATCGCCTTTTTCTCGTTGTGTCCGAAACACAGTCCGTATCCGACGTCGAATCGACCACGGTCCTCTTCGATACCGTTCAGGTCTTCGATGGCCTCGACTTCGGTGACCCGAACCTCGGAGATCGACACGGGATCACCGGTGAGTGGATGGACCACGGTCACCGGAAGGCGTCCGTGACGAACCTCACCGAGTGTGATCTCGTGTAGGTAGCCGTCGGGCCCGAGGATGTTGCGGTACCAGACGTTGACGAGTGCACCGGTCTCGGCGCGAGCCATGGTGGCGAGTCGTGCCGAACGCGTCGCCGGAGGACGGGCCGGGTGACGTGTGATGTCGAACGGTTCGGGATCATCCGTGCGACGACGATCGACCACGGCGTCGAGATCGCGCAGCAAATCGAGCAACCGGCGTGGCTGGCGGACACCAGTCGGTTCGCCGTCACCATCGATCGGGTTCGAGATCGTGACGTTCTCCTCGATGAAAGCCGCCATCTTCTCGGCCGCCGTGCGCTGGGAGGTCTCGTCGCTGGTGTCGAGCAGCCGGCCGGTGTAATCGGTCGTGCGGCCGAGCAACTGCGGTCCAGGTGGATTTCGAAACGCCGGCACGATTCGCCGGAGGACGACCAGATCGTCCGTGTCGACAGGAGTCGTGTAGGCGAGGCGCGGAAGAGTCGATCGGTACGAGCGCAACAGGTGGGCCGCTTCGATCGGGTCTCCCTCGGCCTGTCGGAGCGCCGATGCGGCGAGATGCTCGTCCCACAATCCGCCTTCGCCCATCACGCGGTCGACGGCGAGCCGGAGCTTTTCGATCATCTGCTTCGATTCGAGCCACGGGCTCTCGCCAAGGACTCTCTCACGAGCGACCAGACGCTCGGCGGCTTCGATGGCCTTCAGACCACCACGGGCTGCTGCGTATCCCATCTAGTTCCTTTCCTGAGTGGGCCACGTCGCGACGATGTCGAGTCGCGACGAACGAGGAATGGCGACGATGCGACCGTCATCGGTCGTGAACCACACGTCGATGCCGGCCGGAAAGCGGGAGTTGGTGGTGCACCAGGCGGCCACATCGGCCTCGGTGAGACCATCGATGCAGAGCACTCGCTCACCGTCGACGCCCGGGCCGCGAACGAGTAGTTGCACGCCGACCGAAGCACTCGCCCCGTGCGATCGGATGTCGTGCACCCCGATCATCAATCGGGCGGCCGACTCCGGAGAGAAAGCCGTCCCCGGATGGGCGAGCGTGAAGATCGACGTGAACTGATCACGGGCATCGGCGGGAACAGCGATCAGATCGGCCTCGTTCACGTGTGCTGGGCGGGCGCCGGTGGCACTGGTGACGGCCTCGGCCCAGACGGAGGTCGGGGTGTCGACCACGTGGACACGTGTTTCGACATCGGCGAGGACGACGAGGAGAGCGAGAGAGCTCGGAATTCGATCGACGATCCGACGCGGGAGATCGAGGATCAGACCCGGCTGTGATGCGGTGTCGAGCATGACTCTGAAGATCGCTTGCGATTCGAGGGCGTCGAATTTGCATGCGGCGACCTTGGCCGGCATCCGCCGGGCCTCGAGGTCCATGGCAGGGTTCATATCAGTCGAGCTCCTCGAAGGACACGGCAGTGGAGACCAGGTCGTCCCACTCGCGACGATCGTCGGCCGCGAGGTGGTCGGCGGTGCGATTGCACAGCGAGTGCACGTCGACAGCTAGCTCTGCATCATGTTCGGCGCATGCGTCGAGCAGTGCGGCGGCCAAGGCGGTCTCGCGGTCGGTGCCCGCGCGCATCGCCCAACCACGTGCGCCGGCTACCGCCACTTCGGCGCGGGTCACCACGACTTCACCGAGATGGAACCGTTCCTTGCACACCGGCTCGCGCACTTGCATCATGACCATGCCGACCTCCGGCGGGTTGATGATGTGCAGCTCCTCGGCGATGCTGCGACGCGAGAGAAAGGCCTCGGCGAGTTCACGAATGTCGTCGGCATCGGCTCGGGCGAGCAGTTCGGCTCGGCGATTTCGGTCCATGATCAGGCGCTCCTGGTGTCGATGTGGCCATTGGTGAGAGAGAGGTCGAACGAGTGGTGATCGACGTCGTTCTCGGGGTGATCGAAGTGCACACTCACCGCGACTCGGTCGGTGCGAATCCACGATTCCCCGAGTTCGACCACCGTTCGAGTGATCTCGTCGACATTGATGCTCTGCAGGTGCCAGACGGGCTCGCGAGTGTCGAGGATCTGGGCGACGTGAGTGGGAGGGGTGTCGATCGTGACGTTGATCGTGCGTCGTGTGAGGCGGATCCCGTAGAGGGAATGAAGAATGCGCCAGATCGAGGAAATGTCGTCGAGGTGGCGACGAAGTCCGGGTGCGACCGAGCACGACACCTTGCTGACACCGAAGCCGACGACGTCTCCGTCGACTTCCATGGTCCGGCCGACGACGCACAGCCGCTGAGGTGCATCGTGACCGAAGATTTCGGCTTCGGTGAGAGAGGGTTCGACCTCCGACACCGTGATCACCCGAAGAATCGCCTCTCGGCCCGACAACGCGATGGTGCGACTGGCACTCGGAGGGAATTTCGACCCGATCGGGTAGGGAATTCGCTCGTTGACGTAGGTGCCCGACCCTTTGACCCGCCGAACGACGAATCGCCGCTCGAGTTCCTGGAGGGCGGCCCGAGCGGTCGGCCGACTGATCGCGAACTCGCGCACGACGTCGTTCTCGGAAGGCACCCGCTCGCCGACCTCGAGTCGACGGATCCGATCCTCCAGTTCGTTCGCCACTGCGATGTACGTCTCGGACACGCTTCGATCGTGAATGACGAAAGTTGACGTGACAACTCGTCGCGGTGAACGGCGAGCCAACTGTCGACGAAGTCTCGGAAACCGAGCGTCGTTCCTGTTCGACGTCGATTTCGCGCCCACTTCTCGTCACTCGGAGTTCACTTCGGTGGGTTACCTTGCTGTCATGACCACCGACCAGCACACCGCCCGTCGATTCCGCGATGCCGAGGAGATCATCGATCACCTGCGAACGCTCGGCGATCTCGGATCCGTCGAGGCGAAGGGTTTCTCCGAGCTCGACCACGGTCTTCAGACGGCGGCCCTTCTGCGAGAGGCCGCCCCTGATGACATCGAGTTGCAGGTCGCCGGACTCGTCCACGATCTGGCCCATCCGTGGGACGGTCCGGGCCAACCCCGACATGCGTCGATGGGAGCCATCGCCGTGCGCGCCGTCCTCGGTGATCGAGTGGCCGAGTTGATCCTGTCCCATGTTCCGGCCAAGCGGTATCTCGTGGCGACCCACGAGGAATACGCGTCGATTCTGTCGCCCGACAGCGTGATGACGCTCGCGGCGCAGGGTGGCCCGATGACCGCTGATGAGATTGCGGCCTTCGAACAGAACGACGATCTGCAGGCGATGGTTGAACTCCGGATCGCCGACGACGGGGCGAAGATCCCCGGAAAGGTCGTGGCTCCACTCTCGACCTACGAGGACGCGATCCGCGACCTCGCGGCTCGCCACATTGCGGAGTGACCTCCATGTCGATCGTGTCGTTCCGGCCCGACGATCCGGCCATCGTCGATCACTTCCACGAACACGGCTGGGTGCTGACCGACGATCTCGAACCCAGCGAGGTCGTCGAACTGAGGCAGTGGGTCGACGAGATCGCCTCGACGTTCTCCGACCCGGGGCACATTCTCCACCATCGAGAGATGACCGACTTCGGCCCGAAGTTGGCGCGAAGTGAAAACTTCGTGCCCGTGCACGCCGGTCTGCGCGATTTGCTCACCGTGCGACTGGCTGCGACGGCGTCACGGTTACTCGGTGAGCCGGCCGTGCTCTACAAGGAGAAGATCAACTACAAGTTGATCGGCGGTGCGGGCTTCTCGCCCCATCAGGACGCACCCGCCTATCCGTTCATCGACTCGCACGTGTCGTGCATGGTGGCGGTCGACGACGCAACCACGGAGAACGGTTGTCTCGAAGTCGTGAGCAACCGACATCAGCATCTTCTCGACACCGACGAGCGCGGATGCATCACCGCTCCACTCGTTGCCGACATGACCTGGCAGTACGCGCCGATCAAGGCCGGACAGACGTTGTGGTTCCATTCGCTCACTCCGCATCGCAGCGGAGCCAATCGATCGACACGTGATCGACGCGCTCTGTATCCCACCTACAACGCGTTGTCGGAAGGCGATCTGCGAGAGTCGTATTACGCCGAGAAGCTCCAACGATTCGCGTCGGCCGAGAACGGCGAACGAGTGGTGCTGTCGCTCATCGGCGACTTCGAAGGTCGCCCGGTCGACTGACCGGGCCCTACTCTTC
>VFQT010001022.1_pt1 | contig 36692 bp, 28 predicted proteins | sample 3512381 | NCBI WGS metagenome assembly VFQT01 (sample SAMN10412376, study PRJNA504923) | tailings metagenome | isolation source: Relicate 2 Philex TSF3 active mining site | place: Philippines: Tuba, Benguet | collected 2017-08-29 | reverse complement strand
CACAGCACCTTATACATTTACTTACAATATAAATGGTGGGGCTTCTCAAACAGTTAGTACTGTGGCTCCTTCAAATATTGCTACTGTAGATGTTCCAACAGGGACAGTGGGTACATATACATATAATCTAGTTGGCGTAGTGGATGTAAACAATACCGTGTGCAGTGGTAGCCCAACCGGCAATGCCACGATTACTGTAAATCCGCTTCCAACTGCAACGATTGCCGGTACTGATACGGTGTGCCTTAATTCAACGCCTCCGCCAGTAACGTTTACAGGTGCTAACGGAACAGCTCCATATACATTCAATTATAAAATTAATGGGGGTGCACTACAATCAGTTACAACCACTTCAGGCAATTCTGTGGTGGTCAATGCTCCTTCGGCTGCAGTTGGTGTATTTGTCTATGAATTGATAAGTGTTACGGATGCTAGCTCCACTACATGCACACAATTACAAAATGGAACGGCCACCATTACTGTTTTCCCAACACCCTCAGCTACCCTTAATGGAACTACCGCTGTCTGTGTTAACGCAACAAGCCCACAGCTTACATTCACTGGGGCTGACGGAGATGCTGCATTTACCTTTACTTATACGATTAATGGGGGAGCTACTCAGACCGTTACCACTACTTCGGGTAATAGTGTTTCTATTGCTGCTCCAACAACATCAGCTGGAACTTTCACATATTCATTACTTACAGTTACCGATGCAAATGGAGCTACCTGTGCTCAAAATGCTACTGGTAATGCAATTATCACGGTCAATCCTCTTCCAACTGCCACTATTGCTGGTTCAACCAGTGTCTGTTTAAATGCTACAGAACCTCAAATAACATTTACAGGTGCCAACGCAACCGCTCCTTATACTTTTTCCTATACCATAAATGGGGGTGCAGTACAGACAGTTACCACCACCACTGGAAACAGTGTTACCGTGAATGTACCAACCTCAGCAGCTGGAACATTTACTTATGCGCTTGTTAGCGTTACAGACGCCAGCAGCACAACTTGCTCTCAGCAACAGAGCGGTTCAGCTGCTGTGACTGTATGGCCACTACCTACGGCTGCCTACACAACCAGCAGTCCGGTATGTCAAGAAGGTATTATTAGCTTCTCTGATCAGTCTACTCCAAATGTGGGAACATTAACTTCTTGGCAATGGAATTTCAATGATCCTGTTAGCGGGGCACTCAATACTTCAACGCAGCAAAATCCTACACATTATTTCTCTACAGCAGGAACTTTCATTGTTTCGTTAACTGTTACCACTTCAAATGGCTGTGTGAGCACTAACACCTTGCCAGGGTTAGTAGTTCATCCTAAACCCAATGCGGGGTTTATTATTCCTGAGGTTTGTTTAAATGATACCTACGCTCAATTTACAGATACCAGTAGTGTAGCTACCCCCTCCAACATTACTGCATGGCTTTGGAATTTTGGAGATGCAAATGCAACTCCTCCCAATAATGCTAATACATCAACGCTACAAAACCCTCCTCATAGTTATACCGCGGTAGGAAGTTATCAAGTTTCACTTATCGTTACTACTAATCAATCCTGCCGAGATACCATATTGCAACAATTGGTAGTTAATGGAAGTTTTCCCGTTGCTAATTTTAGTGTCAATCAGCCAGCTAACCTCTGTGCGAATGACTCGGTTCGAATTACGGATGCTTCCACTGTTTTTCCCGGTGTTATCACCAAGGTTGAAATTTGGTGGGATAATATCGGTAGTCCCTCTACTGTATATATTGATAATAACCCTGTTTTTGGACGTATATATAGCCACCTATATCCAAATTTTCAAAGTCCGCTAACAAGAACTTATCAAATTCGTTATAGAGCTTACTCGGGTGGTGTTTGTATGAATGAAAAGTTGACCACTATAACTGTTAATGCTGCGCCTGCTGTTCAATTTACCGCTGTACCCAATATTTGTTTTGATGCTCCTGCTTATCAGATTACACAAGCAACTGAAACGGGAAATGTACCTGGAACTTTTGCTTTTACTGGCCCCGGAGTGAGCACAGTGGGTTTATTTACGCCATCGGTCGCTGGAGTAGGAATTCATACCATTAAGTATGTGTTTACTTCTTCAACTGGTAGTTGTAAGGATAGTGCAACTCAGACCATAAAAGTTTGGGAACGTGCTGTAGCCAATTATTCAGTTACAACTAATCCAGTCTGTGAGAAACAGCCTGTAACTTTTACCGATAATTCAACCTCTACAGAAGGCACCATTACGGAATGGAGATGGGATTTTGCTGATGGAACTCCCGTCCAAGTCAATACAAGCAATGCCCCATTTACCCATACGTTTAATACGTATGGGACATTTAATGTTAAGCTAAACGTCGTAACTTCTAATGGCTGTGTAAGTGCAGATAAGATCATACCTGTTACGGTAAATCCTCTGGCAAGGCCAAACTTTAGTTTTCCAGCCATCAGTTGCTTACCTAATGCTACTGTTCAATTCACAAATTTGTCCACGGTTCCAAATGGTACGCCGGCAAGCTTAACTTATTTATGGGACTTTGGTGATCCGGGAAGTGGTGCTGTAAACTCTTCAACAGTAACTGATCCTGCGCACGTTTATGTCAACCTGGGACCTTATTCTGTAAACTTGGAGGTGACGACGGCACAGGGGTGTATACATGATACAACCATTGTTTTAAATACAATTCATCCTCAACCGCAAGCATCCTTTACTACTGACTTTATTGATGTTTGTATTGGAAGCCCCTTTCTCTTTACCAGCACCAGTAACGGGGCGGATGGTACCATATTGCAATATCATTGGAATTTGGGAGATGCCTCCATTCGAACTCTCAGCAGTTTTTCATACACCTATGCTGATACCGGAACATACACGATAAGCCATTATATAATAAATAGTTTTGGCTGTAGTAGCAATGTGGCTACCAAAACAGTTTTTGTGAATGGATATCCTGATGCTGATGCGGGGCCAGATAAATTAATGTTAGAGGGTGGACAGGTACAAATCACGCCTCCGAATAATTATCCAATGCCTGTCACATTTGCTTGGACGCCTCCAACTTATTTAGATGACCCAACACGGTTAGATCCAATTGCAAGGCCACCAGACGATATTACCTATTTACTTACTGTGACAACTAACAAAGGGTGTAGTGATACAAGTTCTATGTTTATAAAAGTGCTCAAAGATCCCCCTGTCCCAAATATATTTTCTCCGAATGGTGATGGTGTACATGACACTTGGATTATTCCTTATTTAGATAGCTATCCTGGATGTACGGTAGAAGTGGTTAATCGCTATGGGTATCTCATTTTCCGCTCCGTGGGTTACGCTACACCCTGGGATGGAAAAGTAAATGGAAAAGATGTGCCAATGGGTACATATTATTATGTGATTGATCCTAAAAATGGACGAAAAAAGAAAGCAGGTTACGTTGATATTATCAGATAAAATGAGAGCTAAGCTAATTATAGGATTACTTTTTGTAGGGGTACAATTAAATGTAGTTGCACAACAGCGCCCACATTATACCCAATACGTTATCAATCCCTTTATTATCAATCCAGCTATTGCCGGAATCGATAATTATGGTGACCTTAAAGTTTCCGCAAGAGATCAATGGGTCGGTTTAAAAGGAGCGCCCCGTACCACCTATTTTACTTTGCATGCTCCATTAGGAAAAAGTGATTATCGACTTAGTTCTACCTCATTTGCGGTGCCCGGAAATAACCCTCGGGGAAAAGCTTATTGGGAAAACTACACTGCTGCTGAGCCGCATCACGGAGTAGGAGTTAGCGTCATCAACGATAGAACAGGTAGTTTTAACTTTTTATCGGCATCTGCCTCCTATGCGTATCACCTTGGCTTAAATCCAACTACCAATATTTCAGCTGGGTTGTCGGCTGGATTAACTACCATACGTATTGACAGAACTAATCATGATTTTTCAGGATTTGGTGACCCTTCTGATCCTGCCTTTGGATCGGTAGTTACGGGAGAATTAAGAAAGATTCGTCCTCAGATGGCTGCTGGAATCTGGTTGTATGCACGTAGTTATTTTGTTGGTTTTTCTGCCCAGCAAATTATTCCGCAAACAGTCAGTTTTGTTAATAACGACCCTGCCATCCTAACTAAGAGCAAATTAATTCCTCACTTGTTTTTAACGGCAGGGTATCGGTTTATGATAGGCGAAGATTTTAATGTGATTCCCTCCGTCATGGCTAAATATATCAAAGGAAGCAGTCGTAATGGATTACAGCCAGAGTTCAATGCTAAATTGCAATACCGGGATATTTTATGGATTGGAGGTAGTTATCGCTACAGGGATAGTTATGCAGGAATGTTGGGCTTAAATTTAGGTAATCGTATTACACTTAGTTACTCCTATGATCTGCCTATAAATGGTGATCTTATCAGAAATAATGGCGCCAATATTTTATCCCCTTTTCACAATGGAACCCACGAATTAGTAATTGGATTTCTACTTGGAAACAAATACAGCGAAGCTTGCCCGCGCTGTTATTAATTTTTATTTGCTGATTTTTTGTTCAATCAAATTTTGCAATTTGATTAAGTCCTCTTTACTGCATTCATATGTCGATGATTGAATAGCAGTAATTGCCAGTTGAGCAGGGGAGCCATTAAAGAGATACCCAACAAGTCTGTCCGTTAGTCCCAATGACAAGCTATTTTTATCGATTGTGGGCCAATAACTGTGTTTTCTGCCAATTTCCTTCCTGGTAACTAAACCTTTGAAAAGCATCAACTGAAGCAATTTCAATGTGGTGGTATATCCTGTTTTTTTATAAGCTGAAAGTGAAGCATGCACCTCTGCAACGGTAGCTTCTCCCTTTTCCCATAATATGGAAAGGATTTCCAGTTCGCTTTCTGTTGGCTTTCCTGTGTTTAAGGGTGGGGGCATACGAGTTAATGTTCCTCAAGCTACGATTTTCCAAGTACCAAAAAAAAGCCCCACTGTAGAAACAGTAGGACTTCTGTAATGGTTATGATTAGACTCTTAACAATTATCGTTATTCTTTACTTCAATAAAGATATGTAAAGGATCGTATTGAAACAATTTTCCCGCTGGCTGTGAAACAGGAGGTGGTGGGGGAGGTAACTCCTTTTTCTCATTGAGCTGGGCTAGCGTTGGAGCTATTACTAATGATACAATGGACATCAGTTTAATCAAAATATTCATTGAGGGGCCAGAGGTATCTTTAAAAGGATCACCTACGGTATCTCCGGTTACTGAGGCCTTATGTGGCTCCGATTTCTTATAGAATGTTTCTCCATTGATTTCTACACCTTTCTCAAAGGACTTCTTAGCATTATCCCAGGCTCCACCTGCATTATTTTGGAACATCCCCATCAATACACCACTTACCGTTGCACCAGCCAGGAAGCCACCCAGTGCTTCAGGACCTAAGAGAAAACCAATTAACAACGGTGAAATGATCGTGATGGCACCCGGAAGCATCATTTTTTTGATGGACGCTTCTGTTGAGATTGCCACACATTTATCGTATTCAGGTTTGCCAGTACCCTCCATAATTCCAGGTATAGTTCTGAACTGTCTGCGAACTTCTTCCACCATGCTCATCGCTGCTTCACCAACAGCACGAATAGCTAGAGAAGAGAATAAAAGTGGAATCATTCCTCCAACAAAAAGTGAGGCCAATACGTCTGCTTTATAAATATCAATATGTTGATTGTTAGGCATTGCAACACCCACAAATGCGGCAAAGAGTGCCAATGCGGTAAGTGCAGCGGATGCAATTGCAAATCCTTTACCAGTGGCAGCAGTGGTGTTACCCACAGCATCTAAAACGTCTGTTTTTTCACGAACTTCTTTTGGTAATTCACTCATCTCTGCAATACCACCCGCATTATCTGCTATAGGACCAAAAGCATCAATTGCCAACTGCATAGCAGTGGTTGCCATCATTCCTGCCGCTGCAATTGCCACTCCATACAAGCCCGCAAATAAGTAAGAGCCATAAATACCACCGGCTAAAACTAAAATTGGTAAGAATGTTGATTCCATACCAACGGCTAAGCCTCCAATAACGTTGGTAGCATGCCCTGTTGAGGATTGACGAATAATGGAAAGCACAGGTCGCTTTCCCATGGCCGTATAATACTCAGTGATGATGCTCATTAAGGCACCGACCAATAAACCAACACCGATTGCTCCTAATACACCCCACTTGGTAAATATAAATCCACGAAGCTCCATTGCTTCAGGTAGAACAAAGTAAACGAGACCCGCAGAGGCAATGGCCGTCAAAACAATTGAACCCCAGTTCCCCATATTGAGTGCTTTCTGTACGTTGTCAGTGTTAATCCCTGCTGCATCACTTACACGTACAAACCATGTACCGACAATTGAAAACAGAATTCCAACGCCTGCAATTAACATAGGAAGTACAATAGGGGAGTAACCGCCCAGTAAGTCTGTACCAAAAACAACAACAGTTTGTTGACCAAGCACAATTGTTGCCAGTACAGTTGCAACATAGGAACCAAATAAGTCTGCGCCCATTCCGGCAACATCACCCACATTATCTCCAACATTGTCAGCAATAGTGGCAGGATTTCTCGGATCGTCTTCAGGAATACCAGCTTCCACCTTGCCTACTAAATCAGCTCCAACATCAGCAGCTTTTGTATAGATACCGCCACCAACACGAGCAAATAGAGCAATAGACTCTGCACCTAGGGAAAATCCGGTAAGTACTTCAATAGTTCGAATCATCTCATCAGAACCTACCGCAGCATCAGCAGCAAAAAAGTGTTTTAAAATAATATATAAGCTTCCTAAACCAAGAACGGCAAGTCCGGAAACGCCAAGCCCCATTACAGCACCACCCGTAAAGGATACGCGCAAGGCCTTGCTTAAACTAGTTCTGGCAGCTTGAGCAGTGCGTACGTTGGCTTTGGTGGCCACTTTCATCCCAATATACCCAGCCGTTGCACTAAAAACAGCTCCTACGATAAATGCAATTGCAATGGACCAATGAGAATGCGGATTAGTACTAGCCATGAGTGCAAGCAACATTGCTACGATTACCACAAAATAGCCGAGGATCTTCCATTCTGCCTTTAAAAATGCCATGGCTCCTTCAGCAATGTAGTTGCTGATTTCTTTCATACGGTCAGTACCCGCATCTTGCTTAGATACCCAGTTGAACTTTACTAAAGTGTACATCAGTCCAATCAGACCCGATACGGGCACCAAATAAATCAGTTTTTCCATACTAAAAATTTCTGCAGTTCGGTTTAATGTGTTCTGATTAAAATTTAGGGCGAACCAGGGCAAATATCCCCTTTTTCACCGGCCGGCAAAGATAGGTATCAGCTCCCTAAAAAAGTGCATTTTACGGAGGTAATTTCAATTCTTATGCAGCTGTATTTTTTTAGTTATTAACTAGTAATCAACTCCTTCCATGCCAGACCCAGGCAATCAATCAAATCGCTTGTGGCCATTCCAAATGAAGTACTTTTTTCGGCAGCGATGTCCCCAGCCTTACCATGTAAAAAGACTCCAATTCAAGCATGCGGTTGAAGCCCTTTCCATCAATTCAATCGAGGAAATGGGCTCATGCAACATCGTATATTGATCCCAATCTTTTGTTTGAGAGGCTGAAAAAATTTTCACAACGCTAAGTTCTGTAGAAAACGGTTGCTAATCCACTATTCTTCGTCACGTTGTTGTTCACCACCATAAGGGCCAAATAAACCATAAGAGCGGCTGGCAGCTGTATAAATCTGGCGATTGAATTTATTACCTAGAATAATAATCGTTACTTGTTCGTCCGTTAATCTTGTGAATGCTGCATTATTTCCATGCCACCGACCAAAATGATAAATGATTTTTTTTTGGTTGGGCAAGAGTTTTAATCGAAACCCTAATCCATAATTATTTTGACCAGGTCTTTCAAAACTGTAGGGAGAAAAAGCCAGCGATAAAAGTGAATCACTAACAAGTTGTTGCGTATACAAAGCTTGATCCCATTTCAATAAATCACGGGGAGTACTGTAGATATTCTTATCACCATAGGTATAATCAAGATGATCCCATAACCATTGTCTGTTTGCGTTTGCAAATGAGGGTGTGGCCCGTGTTGTATCCGCTTCTTGAAATACAAACGTGTTTTTCATACCCAAGAAGTCAAAAATGGAACGCCGAAGGAATTCCGGATAGGAATAACCCGATACTTTTTCAATAAGAGAAGCCAATAGTAAATAATTGGTATTGCAATACTCAAAGCGTGTATCGGGTCGAGCGTGGATAGCTGGCCGATGCTCGATCATCCAACTAATTACTTCTTGGTTTGTGTAGGAGTGCTGTTGAAGGGGATTGGCATCCATGAAATATACGTAGTTCGGCAAACCACTTCGGTGTGTAAGCAATTGCTTGATTGTAATTCCAGGGTAAGGCCATTTTTCAAAAAAAGAGGAAAGACTATCTTCCAATGAAAGTTTTTGTTGTTCAATTAATTGAAGAACAGCAATGGCTGTAAATGTTTTACTGGTGGAGGCAATATGTAAGGGCGTGTCTTCTTGTAGGGGGATTGATTTTGTAGGATAATCAGCATAACCGGCATAATGTTCAAAAAGGATGTTGCCCCCTTTTGCTACTAAAACACCCCCACTAAATAATCCGTCAAATCGTAGTAGGGATTGTTTGAAATAATTGGCAACCTTTTCACTTAATTGTAGTTTTTCCTGGGAACTGAGGGATAGGAGAGGAGGAGCAATGTAAGGGAGCGGGTGAGTAGTGGAATTATCTTTCCAGACACAGGAGTCCAGGGTACTGATTAGTAACAAAAACAGTACGGGTATAAAACGGCAAATAGGTTTGTTTCTCAAGCGGATCAAAGGTAGGGACTCCTATTTTTTATAGGTATATTTGTTACAGTATGATTCCTTTGACCAGCTACCCAAAAGAGAAAATAAAGATATTATTCCTAGAAAATATCAGTGAAACTGCTGTTCGTAATTTCAAACAACAGGGGTATGTGCAAACAGAACGAATCAGTAAAGCTTTATCAGAGCAACAACTCATCGAAGCAATACGTGATGTACATATTTTAGGAATTCGCTCTAAAACTAAAATAACCAAAGCGGTATTAGATGCTGCTCAAAAATTACAAGCTATTGGTTGCTTTTGCATCGGTGTGAATCAAGTAGACATTAGCGCTGCCACCAGCCGTGGAGTTGCTGTATTTAATGCCCCGTACTCGAATACAAGATCAGTAGCTGAGTTGGTGATAGGTGCCTCCATCATGTTAATCAGAAGAATTCCTGAAAAAAATAAAGCGGCACATGCAGGACTTTGGTTCAAAGATGCCAAGAATAGCTACGAATTACGTGGAAAAACACTGGGTATAATCGGATATGGTAATATAGGTAGTCAGGTTAGTGTATTGGCTGAAGCGTTGGGTATGCGTGTTATTTATTATGATATTGAAAAAAAGCTCCCGCTGGGAAATGCTATCGAAAAAAGGAATATTCGTGACCTGGTGGGACAAGCAGATATAGTTACGCTACATATTCCCGCCACCCGTCAAACCGAACAACTCATTAATAAGCAACTCCTGAAAAGTTTCAAAAAAGGGGCTATACTAATCAATTTTGCACGAGGAGAGGTAGTGGATTTAGCTGCTGTAGAAAAAGCCCTGCGCGAAGAATTGCTTGGTGGTGCCGCAATTGATGTATTCCCTGATGAACCTGAAAAGAATGGAGACTATTTCAAAAGCCCACTTCAAGAACTGCCTAATGTTTTATTAACCCCTCATATTGGAGGTAGTACTGAAGAAGCGCAGCAGAACATTGGGGAAGATGTCAGCAATAAGCTTTTTAATTACCTAGAAAGAGGAATTAGCTTTGGTTCTCACACAGTGCCCGCCCTGGCACTTCCTCCGCAGGAAGGTGCACACCGGGTTTTACACATTCATCGTAATACACCTGGCGTTTTATCCGCAATCAACACCGCCCTTTCAAGTAATAATATAAATATTGTTGGTCAATATTTGAAAACCAATGATTTAATAGGTTATGTTGTTCTTGATGTCGAGCGTAAGCTTTCTTCTAAGGCTCAATCTTTACTCCGTCAGGTTCCTGGAACGATTAAAACCAGGCTACTTTATTGATACCATTTTATTCTTATAATTTATATTATGTTAAATTGTATAATCTAAATAAAACCACCCAAGACGGGTGGCTTTAAATTGAATTAGTTTTTAATAGACTCGTAACGTTCGTTCCATTTCTTTTCTTCGGCCTCCCATTTTGCTTTGTCAGCAAGATTTTTCGCCTTATTTGCCATCACCTTTTTAAGTCCATAGATTTCTGATAAGTAACTGGTAACTTTTTTGTACTGCTGTTTATCTCGGGTTTCTAGCTCTCCTTTTGTGGCCCGGTCTGCGAAAATTGCAGCGGCTGCTAAATAAGGTTCTTTTGCTCCTTCCATAGTGTCTCCATATTCCTTATCAAGGGCGTCTCGTTTAGCCACATCTTCTTTGGAAGCCATGGTTCCTGGTTTAGTACGTGCTTTCATATCCTGCGCGTGCTTATTACGTTTTTCCTCCACACGGCTGGCTTTATTGATATAATGGTCTCCGACGTATAAAAGCGGAATTTCGTAGTCAGGGCGGGCTTTTGATGAGCGAGAAAACGCGTCAATCATTTTTTTCTCCAACTCATTATAATTCTCGGGCAACACCATTCCTTCATCTCTGGGATTTAATGTGTCAAAAATGATTTCTCCCAATACCTGATTCGCTTTAAAATTTGTGGGATCACTTGCTAGAACTTCGTCTATCGCAGCAAGTTTTTCAGTAAAGGTGTTTACCAATCCTACAGCAAAATCTACCTTATCAAAATCAAAATAGTCGCTTTTTGGAAAAACTTCTTTACCAAGCTTTTTGTACTTCTCAAATCCTTCCATGTTTTTTTTGCCAAAATGGTAGGTCACCAGATAACGATAAACACCCTCATAGCCATCGCCACCCACTTTTGCATCCGCCAATTTTGTGTAATAAGCAGCAGCCTCATCTTTGTACCCTCCTGTTTCAGCTGTGATGGCAGCCAGTATTAGCACATTGGTATCCAAAGTGGAAGTCAGCACTTTTTGTTTGATCAATAAATCAGAATACTGAATTGCCTTTTTTAACTTTCCTAGTGCTTTATCATACGTTTTATTGTTATAATCGCTGTAACCAAAGCTGTAATAATTGGAGTATAACATAATAATTCCATTCTGGTAGATGGGCTCGCTTATTAGTGAAAGAGCCGGATCAAGCTCACGATATTTTGTAAAAGCAGCGTCTGCTTCTTCTACTAGCTGTGCGGCAGCTGGAGTATCTTTTTTACCATCCATATTGGCTACACTGGCGTAAACAGCTGTTTTTAGAATAAACGCTTCAGGTTTTGCAGTGTACTTGGCGTTCGTGAATGATTTGTCTAAATCAGCCTTTGCCTTGTCCAGCTGATTAATCATCACCAAGGTCTTGACAGGATCATAATTTTGTGACCATCCCGTAATAGTTAAAAAGATGGACAGGCTTACTAGCAAGCTTTTTTTCATATAAGTAGGTTGATTATAAAATTACATTAATTGTTTGTTTCAGAGCTTTCCTCCGTTGCCGCAGGATTTTCTGGGGTGGTTTCATCTCCTTCTACCTGTTGATCATCCAGGTTGGTGATTGCAGCAATCTCATCTCCTTCATCGAGACGGATTAATTTTACACCTTGCGTAGCTCTCCCTTGCTCACTGATACCACTTACAGGCATTCGAATGGTAACACCGCTTTTACAAGTAATCATAAGATCCTCCGTTGGCGCTACATCTAGAATACCTACTACACCTCCTGTTTTGTCAGTTACATTTATGGTTTTGACTCCTTTACCACCCCGGTTTGTAAATCGATATTCGTCTACAGCAGTTCTTTTTCCATATCCCTTATCACTTACCACCAACACTGTCCTTTCATTTTGATTTGCTGGATTCACACAGATCATTCCCACTACCTCATCTTGTTCGTCCTCCACTTCAATACCTGCAACTCCTATAGCACCACGTCCTGTGGGTCTTACTTTTTCCTCAGAGAATCGAATAGCACGACCACTTTTTACGGCCATCATAATCTCACTCTGACCATCGGTCATACGCGCTTGTATCAATTCATCTCCTTCAACAATAGTGATTGCATTTACACCAGTTTGTCTGGGGCGGCTAAAATCCTCCAGTGCAGTTTTTTTAATCACTCCCTTTTTAGTACAAAGGATGATATAGTGCGCATTAACAAACTCCTGATCCTTCAAGTCTTTCACATCCAAAATGGCTCTTACTTTATCATCGGGGGGAATTTGCATCAAATTTTGAATGGCTCTTCCCTTACCAGTTTTTTCGCCCTCTGGAATTTCATAGACATTTAACCAATACACCCTACCCTTTTCAGTAAAGAATAACATGGTGTGGTGCGTGGAGGCCACAAAAAGATGTTCTATATAATCTTCTTCTCTGGTTCGACCACCAATTACCCCACGGCCGCCTCTTCGTTGTGAGCGGTATTCCTCTGCTGGTGTGCGTTTGATATACCCTAAGTGAGAGATGGTAATGACTACATCCTCCTCCTTGATCAAATCTTTGATTTTTACTTCATCATCCAAATAGGTGATTTCAGTTTTACGAGCGTCAGCGTACTTTTCCTTTATTTCTATTAATTCTTGCTTGATTAAAGCAAAACGCTTTGCCTCATCATTTAACAACTCTTCCAGGGATTGAATTAACTTCATTAACTCTTCAAACTCTTCGCGGATTTTATCCCGCTCCATACCAGTTAAACGTTGCAATCTCATTTCGAGAATTGCCTTGGCCTGAATTTCATCCAGACCCCATCCTGCATTCACTAATTTATCTTTAGCAATATCAGGTGTAGCCGCACTTCGAATTAGCGCAATTACCTCATCCAAATGATCGAGCGCAATTAAATAACCTTTAAGTAGATGTGCCCTCTTTTGCGCTTCACCTAATTCAAATTTTGCTCTTCGGATTACTACCTCATGACGAAATTCTACAAACTCTTGAATTAAATCCTTAAGGTTTAAGGTCCGGGGCCTGCCTCTCACGATCGCAACATTGTTAATACCATAGGAGGTCTGTAAATCCGTATGCTTGTAAAGCTGATTGATAATAACGTTTGCAATGGCATCTTTCCTAAGCTCAATTACAACTCTTGTTCCTTCTTTTTGGTTGGATTCGTTATTGACATGCGTAATACCCTCGATTACTTTTTCATTGACAAGTTCTCCAATTCTGTTAGTTAAAGCATCCCTGTTTACTTGGTAAGGAACCTCTGTTATAATGAGCTGTTCTTTTCCACCCGCTTTTGTTTCAACTGAAATCTTACCACGAACAACAACACGCCCACGACCAAAATGCATTGCGGCTTTTACACCTTCCATTCCATAAATCACACCGCCAGTTGGGAAATCTGGTGCTTTTACGTGTAGCATCAAATCATCAACTGTACAATCTCGGTTATCAATATAGGCTACACAGCCATCAATTACCTCCCCAAGGTTATGAGGCATCATATTGGTAGCCATTCCAACTGCAATTCCACTCGATCCATTTACCAATAATTGTGGTATTCGAGTCGGAAGCACGGTGGGTTCTTCCTCAGAGTCATCAAAATTCAATTGAAAATCGACCGTTTCTTTCTCAATATCGTCGAGCATGTGCTCGGCTAGCTTTTCAAGTCTGGCCTCTGTATAACGCATGGCTGCAGGCCCATCACCATCTTGATTTCCATAGTTTCCTTGGCCATCGACCAGCGTATAGCGCATACTCCACTCCTGTGCCATACGGACCATTGCATCATAAACGGAGGAATCACCATGGGGATGATATTTACCAAGCACCTCTCCAACAATACGGGCCGATTTTTTGTAGGCTTTATTATGACTCAGCCCTAATTCATTCATGGCGTATAAAACGCGACGATGTACTGGCTTCAATCCATCTCTTACGTCAGGAAGTGCACGACCCACTATAACCGACATTGAGTAGTCGATATAGGCGGTTTTCATCTGCTCCTCAATGTTTACAGGAATGATCCGGTTGTGATCATTTGTTTCCTGTGGTTGCTGCAATTCTTCCATGTTAAATTTTACTGTTTTTGGCTTGTTTAGACCATTAAAAACAAGGTCTGCAAATCTACCTTTTTAAAGCCTTATTTCCCAGTAAAAAAAGAGGTCTTTTACCCCCTATTTTATCCACTACTGTTAATTAAAAAAGGGGATATTTGGGCTATGAAAATCATCCTTTTATTTGGGGCTGGGAAGAGTGCTACGGTACTGATCAATTTTATCCTGGAAAAGGCTCCTAAAATGGATTGGAAACTAGTGGTTGCTGACGCAGATTTAGCGTTGGCTAACCAAAAACTTGCAGGACATCCTTGCGGTCATGCAGTAGCTTTAGATGTCACCAACGAAGATGAAAGAAAATTGTTGGTAGCAGGGGCAGATCTTGTGATTTCGCTTCTCCCACCCCATTTACACATTCTGGTAGCCAAAGACTGCTTATCCTACCAAAAACACCTTTTTACGGCCTCCTACTTGGATAAAGAAGTTGAGCAACTTCAATCTGAAATTGAACGTAAGGGGCTTCTTTTCCTTTATGAAATGGGTTTAGATCCGGGGATCGATCATATGAGCGCTATGGCAGCCTTGGATAGAATCAAGGATAAAGGTGGCAAAATCCAATCCTTTATTTCACATTGTGGCGGTCTGGTTTCCCCGCAGAGTGATAATAATCCCTGGCATTACAAAATAAGCTGGAATCCTGCTAACGTAGTAGCTGCTGGCAAGCAAGGGGCACTTTACAAGCAAGAGAATACAATCGTTGATTTGCCCTATGAGAAAGTGTTTGAAAATACTCCAACTGTATCCATTTTGAACACAGAAAATTTAGCCTGGTATCCAAATCGTAATTCAATTCCTTATATCTCGCTTTATCAAATTGAAGAAGCACAGACGTTTATTAGGACTACGCTAAGACATGTTGATTTTATTAACGGGTGGAAAAAATTGATCAAGTTGGGACTTACGCTGGACTATCCTGTTAATACCTACTCCACTCAAAATCCAGCTGAGATAATTGACCAGATTCTGTCTGCAAATGGAAAACAGAAAATTTTCCAAAACTGGTTAGAAACCGATCCTGTATTTGCAGCACAAATCAAAGCACTTGGATTGCTTGGCGGCAGTAACCCACTCAAAAAAATGCAGTATAGCCCTGCTACGTTACTGCAAGAATTACTGGAACAAAAATTAAAGATGAACGACGGAGATCAGGATCGGATAATTATGCAACATGAAATTATCTATACGCAAAATGAAAAAATATACAAGTTAATAAGCGCGTTGGTTTTGGATGGAAAAAACGCTACTGAAACGGCTATGGCAAAAACTGTAGGATTGCCTTTGGCGATTTCAGCCACTCTTTTTTTGGAAAACAAGATTAATTTAACAGGGTTATATAGACCAGTTGCCCCAATCTTTTATCAACTAATACTTCCAGCCTTGGAAAAGGAAGGTATTTATTTTGAGGAAAAAGTAACCCCGCTTCTTACCCTTTAACCGGCCATCTCCAACACAATATCCCACTCTTCTGCAGTTACAGGCTGTACGGACAAACGGCTCAGTTTAACTAAAGCAATATTTTGTAACCGTTTGTTGGCCTTGATTTGCGCAAGCGTCACTTCTCTTTTTAATTTTTTATATGGAGCTACATCCACCGCAACCCAGGCATTATCTTCCGAGGTTGGATCTTGGTAAGCTTCTTTAACAATTTTGGCGATTCCCACTATGGCTAAGCCCTCATTACTATGATAAAAAAAAGCAAGATCTCCTTTTTTCATGGCACGGAGATTATTCCTAGCTGCATAATTTCTTACACCATCCCAAAAGGTTTTCTTATCCTTCTCTAATTGATCCCAGGAATATTTGAAGGGTTCAGATTTTAGTAACCAATAAGCCATAAGAAAAAATTTACCACCCAGCAGCCAATACATCAGCCAGATGCATTGTTTTTAAATTATAGTTTTTTTGTTGAATATATCCCTGTAAATGCATGAGACAGGACAGATCCGTAGAAATTAAATATTCCGCTCCAGTGGCCAACGCATGTTCCACTTTTTGTTCACCCATCGCCATCGATATCGACTCAAATTTTACAGCAAAAGTTCCGCCAAAACCACAACAGGTTTCCGTTTCATTCATTTCTATCAACTCCAATCCTTCCACTTTTTTTAATAATTCACGCGGCTCAGTCTTAATACCACATTCGCGTAAAGCTGCGCAAGAATCATGATAAGTGGCTTTGCCTTTTAAACGAGCTCCAAATTGGGTGGTACCGAGGTTGTTGTAGAGAAAGCTGGAAAACTCTATTACTCGGTTCTTTAATTCCTGCACTTCATGATGCACAGAAGAATTATCAAATAACCGGGCATAGTAATTTTTTACAAAACCTCCACAGGAAGCACTGGGAACTACGATGGGTTCAATGCCTTTAAAATCAGCAATGAACTTTTGACAAACCTCTTTTGCCTCTTCCCAATAACCTGCATTAAATGCAGCCTGTCCACAGCAAGTTTGTCTAGGATTATAGCTAACAGTACAACCAGCCTTTTCAAGGACCTTGATCATATTGAATGCTGTATCAGGATACAGCTGATCAACAAAACAGGGTATGAAAAGCTGAACGTTCAACGTTCTGGATTTAATCTTTACTAGAATAAACGCCTAAGCGAGCAAGATTTTTTTCTGCATCAAACGACTGCTGGCTACGAGGATATTTAGCGCGAATTTCTTCATACAGCACAATTGCTTCTGCATTATCCTTCATGATTTGATCAGCAAAATAGGCAGCCATAAAAAGGTATTCAGGAGAATTAATTTCGTCCTTATCAAAATGATGACCCGCTTTTTTGTAATGATCCAACGCTTCTTTGTTTTTTCCACTATCAGCATAAGCGTCACCTAATAATTTATAGGCGCGTGCTTGCGTAAGTTTGGAGTCACTGGAAAACTTTTCAAGGTAGGTAATGGCCTTTGCATTATCTCCGATTTTAAGGTAACAACTTCCCGCATAAAAGCAGGCTAAATTGGCAGCTTCTGTGCCCTTATGCTTTTCAATAAACTTTATGAAACCAAGATTTTGCCCATCTCCATTTAAGGCGAGCGCAACGGAGTCTTTTCTGTAGTACTCTTCAGCACGGAAAAGCGCTTCGGTAGCTTTTTTCTCTTTAGGCTTTTGGTAAAACTCCTGAAAAGCATACCAAGCGGCAATTAAGGCTATCACAGCCAATGCAATCAAGCTGAGCTGCTTACTATACTGATTCCAAACCCTTGTTACTACATTTGGTGATTGCGTTGTTTCCATATCGATTTTAATCAATTATAAAAGGATAATTAGCGTCTACATAAACATCTTTTAAAACCTCACTATCATCAGGCCAAGGACTTTCTTCAGCAAATTGTACTGAAGCGGCAACCATTTCATCTACGCGTTTGTTGATACTGTCCAAGAAATCTTGTGTAGCATGTCCTTCTGCCAGTATGGTTTGTAAGATTTGTTGTATGGGATCCTTGCCACGGTATTCGTCAACCTCATCTTTACTACGATACTTCTGAGGATCACTGATGGAGTGCCCCTTGTAACGATAGGTTTTAATTTCCAGCAAAGTGGGTCCCCCTTTCTCACGGGCACGATTAACGGCTCGGCTTACTCCATTGTGAACAGCCTCCGCACTCATCCCATCAATGATATCGGCTGGCATTTCATACGCATCAGCCAATTTGTAGATATCTATTACGTTGGAAGTTCTTTGTATGGAGGTGCCCATGGCATAATTGTTGTTTTCGCAAATGAAAACAACTGGGAGCTTCCACAACATGGCAAGATTAAATGTTTCATGCAACATTCCCTGGCGGGCGGCTCCATCACCAAAGAAAGCCAATACCACATTGTCAGTATCTCTGTATTGCTCGGCAAAAGCTAATCCTGCACCGGTACCAATCTGGGCTCCGACTATTCCGTGTCCTCCGTAAAAATTATTGGCTTTACTGAAAAAGTGCATACTTCCCCCCTTTCCTTTCGCACAACCTGTGGCTTTACCATACAGCTCAGCCATACAGCTATTGACAGAGACTCCTTTTGCGATGGCTAAACCATGATCACGGTATGCTGTAATGAAAAGGTCTGAAGGACGAGTTGCTGTCATACAGCCAGCCGCTATCGCCTCCTGGCCCACGTATGCATGAAAGAAACCTCTTATTTTACCCTCCATCTTATACTTTTCCTCAGCCATCAACTCAAATTGACGGATTAGCTGCATTAGCTCGTACCAGTAGAGGTAAGTTTCCTTGGAAAATTTGCTGGTCACCGGGTTCAATTTTGAGTCGCAAAAATAAGGGAAAGACCCCACATTAGGTAAATTGCAACTCCATATGCCCCAGCTCACCCAATTGACCCTTACTCAGTTCAAGAATTATTCTTCTAACCAGTTTTCTTTCCAAAAAAGGATTGTTGGAATTACTGGTTTCAATGGGGTTGGTAAAACAAATTTGCTAGATGCCATTCATTTCCTGTGCTTGACCAAAAGCTATTTTACCCGCACTGATCATGCCGCTGTCAAACAAGGTCAAGAGGGTTTTAGATTAGAGGGAATTTTTAACCGCTCTACTAGCCAGGAGATGGTTACCTGTGTGCTACGCGAAAATGGGAAAAAAGAAGTTACCATAAATGGCATACCAGTTTTAAAACTTTCTGAACACATAGGAAACTACCCACTGATATTCATTGCACCTGATGACACTCAGTTGATTACAGGAGAGAGTAAGGAACGGCGCTCTTTCCTTGATCAATTAATTGCTCAACTGAATCCAGCTTACCTGAGGAGTTTGATCCACTACAACAAGTTGCTCCAACAACGAAATGCCTTGTTAAAGGAAATGTCTGAAAAGAAGGCAACCGCTTCAACTGTTTTAGAAGCCATTGATGAACAACTCATCCCAGCAGGCAATTTCATTCATGAAGCCCGTCACAAGACCATTCACGAGTTAAAACCCCAGATTTTGCTTTTATATGGCAGTATCGCTAAAACATTGGACAGGCCAACAGAGGACGTAACAATTCACTATAAAAGTCAATTAGATCAATATTCTTTCGAAAATTTATTATCAACTCATCTAAAGAGGGATTTGCTATTACAACGAACCTCACAGGGACCACACAAAGACGATATTTTATTTACGATGGAGGAACAACCCTTTAAACATATTGCTTCCCAGGGACAACGAAAGAGTTTATTATTTGCACTTAAATTAGCTGCCTTACATATTCTCGAACGCAAAAACGATAGTCCTCCCCTACTTTTACTCGATGATCTCTTTGAAAAACTTGACGAGGTGCGCGTACAGAACTTAATTCAATTAGTTTGTCAGCAAACGGTATCTCAGGTTTTTATTACTGATACAGCTGCTAATCGTTTGGAATCAAACCTGGAGAAACTAAACCTCCCCTACCAAATCTGTTGCTTGTAAACCTTGTATTTTTGTAGCATGTCCACCTATTCACTTGCCCAAGCGCTTCAACTATACCTTAAAGAAAGCCGTGTAGGAGATCAATTGCAGGCCTTTCAAATTCAAGATGCCTGGGAAAGTTTAGTAGGGAAAACCATTGCTCGCTACACAGAAAGCGTTCGGCTTCAAGGCGATAAACTTTTTATACATACACAAGTAGGACCACTCAGAAATGAATTACAATTTCAGCGTGCCACGATTATGCAAAAAGTAAATGAGTGGTTGGGCTCTCCCCTTGTTCGTGAGGTAATAATTCAATAGTCACTGACTGCTTTCTTTCGTATCACAACTCCTTTCTCTATATAATAAAGTGTTGGACTAGTACGAGCAGCCGTCTGAATTGCTTTAAGGTCGCAACTAAAAACAGGCCACCCATTAAATTTTGTATCTACTAGTAATTCTTTTACCGCAGTTGGCTCTGCCGTGATTATATAAACCGGAATTTTACTATTATCCGTTTTATCGGGCAATTGCTCGAACGCTTCAAAACTGCTTTTCAAATCTTTTGCACGCTCAACAATCACAAGCATGACTGCAGGAAGTTGTAATATAATTGAGGTGGAATCAATTCCGGTTTCCCCAGACAGCACAAACCCTTTTATTAGCGGATCCTTATCCTTTCCTGGACGAATTAACTTATCCTCTCTTCCAACAAATTGATAGGTTTGACTAGAAAAATCAGCTGGAAATTCTGTAGCTGGAAATTGTACCAACTGATTATTTTTTTTATAAGTAAAATAAATTACAGTACTGTCAGGAATAGCGGTGGCTGGGATTTTTCGATTAATATTCAAATCCGATCCTACTTTAAAAGGCAAACAATCGATAATGGGTAAATGGCGCAACGTGTAATACTGAAGTCCCAAGCTTATAAGAATACTGATTAGGGTATTAAATCCTGCGTAACGAAATGCAGTACCGATTTTATTAAAATGGGAAAAAGTGATTAAAAAAATCATCATTGCTGCTAAGATCAAATCTTTCAAAAAGGATTGTAGAGAAGTGAGGGGCAAGCAATCTCCGAAACAACCGCAATTCTTTGGGTATCCAGTAAAATAAGTATACCCCGTTAAGACAGTAAAGAAGAGTAGTAATATGAATAAAAGCGCTTGCGTCAGTTTTGGCCTCCAATTCAATAAAAGAGCAACACCCAACCCAATTTCTGCAGTATTTAACAGTACAGCAATAGGTAAAGTAACCGGATATAGAGCGTGCAAATTTCCAATCTCAAGGAATTCTTGGATCTTATAACTAAGCCCTTGTGGGTCGTTCGCTTTAATCAAGCCGGAAAAAATAAATAAGACGGCAACAAAAACTCGAATAAGAAGATAGCACCAAGTCATAGAAGTATTAAAGCAAAAACCGCATAATTGATAATGTCTAAATAGTTTGCATCAATCCCCTCGCTGATAAGCGTTCTTCCTTCGTTAGCAAGAATTTGCTTAATCCGTTGCAATTTCACTAGAATCAGGTCTACAAAGCTCTCCTGGCTCATATCGCGCCAAGCTTCACCGTAATCATGGTTCTTGTCCAACATTAATTTCTTAGCAATATTTATTTGCTTATTGTAAAGGATTGTTAATTCATCTAATGGAATTTCTTCTTTCTCAGAAGCAGGGAGTTGGAGCTGTATCAATCCAATTACTCCATAGTTGATTATTCCCTGGAATTCTGCTGCAATATTGTCGTCAATACGCTGTGTCCCTTTTTGCTGAATGGTTCGAATACGTTGTGCTTTTATAAAAAGCTGATCTACTACTGAAATGGTTCGAAGTACACGCCAAGAAGTACCGTAGTCAGTAGATTTTTTTAGAAAAATATCTTTACAAGAATCGATAACATGATCATATTGTTTTGCTGTATCCTGCATAGCTTAGTGACTTTCGTACCTTTATCAAAAATAAACAACAAGCGCTAATGTATTCGCTTCAAAGTAAGAATAGAATCCTGGTTGTGGATAAACCGGTTGTAATGGGGATACTTAATGTTACGCCTGATTCCTTTTATGCAAACAGCCGCGTAGCGCTTTTGGATCAACTCCTGCACAAAGCGGAACAAATGCTCAAGGCAGGTGCCACCATACTAGATTTGGGTGGACAAAGTACCAGACCCGGTAGCCACCGCTTATCTGCTGATGAGGAGTGCGCCCGTATAGTCACGCCTGTAGAACGATTAGTAAAGGAATTTCCTGCCGCTTTTTTGTCCATTGATACTTATCATTCAAAAGTAGCTGCGACCGCCATTCAAGCCGGAGCACATATGGTAAACGATATTAGCGCTGGTCAACTAGATGCTAATATGTTGGACACAATTGCCCGTTTTCAAGTTCCGTATGTAATCATGCATATGCGGGGCGAACCACAAACTATGCAAACCAACACAGAATATAAAAAAGTGGTAACTGATGTTTTGAATTACCTAATTGAGAGAAAAAATATTTGTCACCAACATGGAATTCAACAAATAATTATTGACCCGGGGATTGGCTTTTCTAAAACGATTAGTCAAAACTTTGAGTTATTGGCCAATTTGGAGTCCTTTCAAAAAGTTGGAGCCCCTCTTCTACTGGGGTTATCTAGAAAGTCATTCATTTACAAAACGCTAGATACAGATCCGGATGGGGCATTAAATGGAAGCACCTTTTTGCATGCCATTGGCCTACAAAAAGGTGCAAAAATTCTACGGGTTCACGATGTTCAAGAAGCCATAGAAGGAGTACGTTTATTCAACGCACTATTCCCTAATTAGATGCTGGGGCTTTCGATTGAACGTCAGTAACCTCTACTTCAAAAATCAGATGATCATAAGGTTTTATTGGCCCGCCGGGGGGTGGTGCAGCACCATAACCCAGTAAGGAGGGTATATAAATTTTTCCTTTAGCACCTTTTTTCAAAAAAGGCATTGCTTCGTCAAATCCTTTAATCATTTGTCCAACTCCAACTGAAAATTTAAGTGGCTCAACATGCTTAAAAGTGGTATCCGTATTACTGTCAAATACTTTACCCTCGAATGTTTTTCCAGTGTAATTAACCGAAACGTAATCACCCTTTTTAATTAAGTCGCCGGTACCCGCAGTCAATACTTCTACATATGCGCCAGCAGGTGTACGCTGTACGGAACTGATTTTGGCGCCAAGGAAACTTTCCACTTCAGCTTTTTCACGAACACTGTATGCTTTACTTTCATTTTGCTCATCGATGGTTTTTAAACTATCCGAGTTGAAAATACCAAGCACTTTGATGTAAGTAATAATACGATCCCCTTTTTTAAATTCAGGTGGGAGATTTCCAGCAGGAAGCCTCTTTAAGAAAGTGTCCATCATCTGAGTAGCTATTACGGAGTCACCACGGTGTAATGTTGTCCAAAGCTCTGAAATATCGTATGGTTGTGTTTGCGGTGGAACCGGAATATAGATGGGAAGTCTATTACCTGTTGTGAAATAGACGCTATCATTGATCTTTTGGGTCAGCGTCAATTTGATATAATTGCCAATACGTGCCTGCTGCGTATCCTTGCTCCTGATTAATTGATAAGGCATTCCGCCTGGTGTTTTTTGATAAGCAGGACCCGTACAACTCACCACAAAGGCGGCGAGAAATGCAACTCCTAAAAATTTAATTGATGCATGCATAAAAAATGATTAATTAAGTGATGGTTGTGTTTTAATTACTTCTTTAAATCGAGCTACCGTTTCATCGAGCGAATCACTGCTTCTGCCACCCGCTGCGTTAAAATGGCCTCCCCCTTCAAAATAGGTACGGGCAAATGTATTGCAATCAAATGAACCTTTACTCCGAAAGCTCCATTTTCTTTCTTCATCCCGGTCAATGACCAATGCCACCATTTTAATGCCTTGGATTGATTGTGGGTAGTTCACAAGGCCCTCGGTATCTCCAGTTTTAATTTGAAATTTTAATAAATCGGATTTAGGAATGGAAATCAAAGCCGTATTATACTCATAAAAAATCTCCATTCTGTGAAGTAACACATGCCCAATGAACCGAAGTCGATTTTCCAAAAAGTTATCATACAATCCTTCATGAATCTTTCCATGATCTAAGCCACGAGTTTTAAGATCAGCAACAATGGCATGCACCCCGGCGTGCGCAGAGGCAAAACGAAAAGACCCTGTATCCCCTACTAACCCCGCATAAATACATTCTGAAATAGGTACATCAATCAAGGACAAATCACCTGCTTCTTTGATAAAATCATATATCATCTCGCAAGTAGAACTCTTGATAGTATCACTAATTCCAAAATGGAAAGAAGCTATATCCGGCTCTTGGTGATGGTCAATTAGCACCTTTGTGCAACTAAGACGTGTCAGTTTATCTGCCATAGACTTGGTGCGATGAAACGCATTAAAATCCAAACAGAAAAGGATATCCGCGTTATCTAAAACAGTATTTGATTGATCCGTCTGCTTTTCATAATTAAGTACAGACGTGGCCCCATGCATCCAGTTTACCCAACCTGCCCAATTAGTGGGTGAAATGACAGTTACGTCATGCCCTTTTTTTGACAAATATTGAGAAAGAGAGAGTGAAGATCCCATTGCATCCGCATCTGGCTTTTGATGGGTTGTGATCACAATTTTTTTGGGGGTGAGCAGCGCTGGAAATAAAGCAGAAATTGACTCCATGAGCATTCAAAGGTATGGAAAGATAGTTGTAACTTTGCGGCGCTAAACATACAACTTATGAGTAACAGGACATTCACCATGATTAAGCCAGACGCCTTCAAAAAAGGCCATAGTGGCGCCATTTTAGATCGAATAATTAAAGAAGGTTTCGGTATTAAAGCCCTAAAAATGCTTCATCTTTCAAAAGAAAAAGCGGGTGAGTTTTATGCCATACATCGTGAGCGTCCTTTTTACGGTGAATTGGTAGAATTCATGAGCAGCGGTCCTATAATTGCAGCAATTTTAGAAAAGGATAATGCGGTAGAAAGTTTTCGAAAATTGATTGGGGCCACCAATCCTGCAGCAGCAGATGAAGGAACAATTCGTAAGCTATTTGCAAGTTCTGTAGGAGAAAATGCAATTCATGGTAGTGACAGTGATGCTAATGCTGCAATCGAATCTGCTTTCTTTTTTTCCGGTTTGGAACAGTGCTAAGAAAGCCCATGTCGATATACTGATTATTAAAAAACCGCCTGATGGCGGTTTTTTAATATCGTACTCTAAGCGTAATGGTAGAAACCGTTGAGGAAATGGGAAAAGAAGCCTTTTGAAAACTGGGAGGTCCGGCTAAACCCATCACATTATTTGAAAAACCATATCCTTCCTTGGGTAACCCAATGATAGATGTAAGCATTTTTCCATTTTCATCTTCGTCATGAAGCAATGCGATAGCGTAACTACCCGGCTTTAAGCTCTTAATTATAATCGGAAGTTGTAGTTGCTTTAGAGGGATTCTTAATTTTATTAAAGCCTTAGTTGGGTCAGAGGGGTACCCCTCAGGAGATCCAAATAGGCTTAACAAAACAACTCCCCTATTATTTTTAATTCCAATTAGGTTTACACGTAATTCACCTCCAACGGGTGTTGAATCTTGTTGCTGGCTAGCAAGATTCAACTGACTTAACAAAATAGTTATGCAAAAAGCAATTTTAATGTACCACCGCCTCCTCACCATATTGTTGATCTTTATATTTAAGTGACGGGGAGGGCAAGAATGCTCCCAAGCCAAGCTGGCTCCATTTCTTATCAACTTTTTCGATTGTGTCTTGATCCGCTACAATGATATTAGGCCAATCCCGTTGGAAATTATCCAATTCTTTAGTTTTTCGAGTCCCATCTAATCCCAAACAAGCGCTATAGGGAAAACCAATTGTTTTGTATAAAAAACTGTCCCTTTTAGGATCTAAATTGTTACAGAATCGCCAGAGGCTGGTGGCTAAATCTATCGGATCCACCGTGTGCTCAACATAGAGCACCATTTTGATACTTGACATGAGAGACAAGGATGCAATGGAATGATGTATCTCCCGAATATGACCTGGCTTACTTTTTTCAACGGCCACTAAAATACAAGGAATTCCGAGCTCAATAAGGTTAGTGTTAACTTCCCGAATAGATGCTTCATGAGCAAGAAGTAATGTCCGTAGTTCAGTTGAACTAATCGATAAGGGTGGACATCGATAATCTTCATCTTGTTCTTCATTTGTTTTACAGGTTCCGTCAATACACATTTTGCCTCCAAATCCCATTTTACTACAACTATGATCAAGTACATCCATAGGACCAGAAGAAAAAGAGATATCCGTAGCTGGATTTAAGTTTGCAAAAACATATTTAGCTAATTCAAGATAGTCTTGAATTTTTATACCTTGATCTGTCAGGACTAAGATTTTATTAAACATCATCTGTCCTGCTCCCCACATTGCATTCATTACTTTTTGACCTTGCCCGGCATATTCTTTATGAATCTGTGTGATTACTAGATTATGGAAAACGCCTTCGACAGGCATATCCATGTCCATAATTTCTGGCACCATGGTCATTTTGATTGGTGCCAGAAAAATACGTTCAGTTGCTTTTCCGAGCCAAGCATCCTCTTGAGGAGGAATTCCCACTATGGTGGCAGGATAAATGGCATTCTTTCGGTGAGTAATTGCCGTTACATGAAAACGGGGATACCAATCGGGTAATGAATAATACCCGGTATGATCTCCAAATGGCCCTTCCCAGATCAACTCGTCGGCTGGATCTACATAACCCTCAATGATTATATCAGCATCCGCTGGAACCTCGATATCAGGTTGTGTGATACACCGAACCAATTCCACCTTTTTTTTCCGAAGAAATCCAGCTAACATGTATTCATCAACATTCTCAGGTAATGGAGCTGTTGCACTGTACGCATAAACAGGGTCACCCCCTAAAGAAACTGCAACTGGCATTTTAATACCGGCTTTCTTGTAAGCATTAAAGTGTTTGGCACTGACTTTATGCTTATGCCAGTGCATGCCAGTTAAAGAAGGTCCAAACACCTGCATACGGTACATTCCTACGTTTCTGCTGTTGGTATCAGGATCCTTTGTATGAATCACAGGTAATGTGATAAATGGCCCGCCGTCCTTTGGCCAACATGTTAAAACAGGAATTTTGTTTAGGTCCGGATTCAAAATTATTGTCTCCTGACAAGCTCCTTTGCCACTTAAAATTTTGGGCATCCAGCTGGCAAATTGGCCAAGCTTTGGAAGCAAACGAAGTTTGTCCAATATATTTTCTTTAGGAGAGGCAAGTAGCTTAAACAAGTCTTCGATTTCACGCGCAATGGCATCCAATGAATCAACCCCTAGTGCCATGCACATCCTTTTTTCACTGCCATAAGCGTTCATTAAAACCGGAAAGTCAGTACCAGTATTCTCAAACAAAAGGGCTTTACCTCCACCTCCAGATTTACTAATTCGGTCAGTAATCTCAGCAATTTCTAAATGCGGATTTACATAAGTTGAAATCCGAATCAGTTCTCCGTTTTTTTCTAAGGCTTCAATAAAAGCTTGTTGATCTCTCCAGGCCATGTCTGTGATTTATAAGTAATCCTACAACAATTCTTGTAATGTTATTGTTCATTTTTGTGAACCCCCTCATAGACAACTCCCAAGCCTGCTTGATTAGGCAATAAAATATGTCCATTTTGGTAAGATATACCACTGGAAAGGTCCTCCGCTAACAAAAGCGGCCCGTCCATATCTAAATAATCGACCCATTCTTTCAAATGGCCTATTGCAGCCGAACCAATTGTTGACTCATTCATACTTCCCAGCATTACTTTTAATCCCAACACACGAGCATGATTGATCATACGTCGAGCAGGTGTGATACCGCCGCATTTAGTGAGTTTAATATTAATGCCATCAAAACAAGTTGCACAGGCTTCCACATCTTTTTCAGCAACGCATGATTCGTCAGCAATTAAGGGCAAAGAAGAGAGGGATTTCAATTTTATCATCTCCTCCCAGTTATCTTTTGGCAGGGGTTGTTCTACCAATTCAACACCTAATGCTGATAGTTGTGGAATTAGCTGTACCGCTGTCTCGAAACTCCAACCAGCATTTGCATCAACTCTGAATGGCGCCGAAGTGCAAGCTCGAAGCTTTTCTAATATTGATAAATCCCCAGGAGAGCCTACTTTAATTTTATAAATAGGCCAAGGCCTTTCTTGCATCTTACTAAGCATTTGGTCGGGCGTATCCATGCCGATTGTAAAATCAGTTAGAGGGCCTGCACTTCCAGCGCCACCCCATGTCTTGAAAAGTGGTAATCCTTTTCTTTTTGCATAGAGGTCCCAGCCTGCCATATCCAATGCACAAATTAAAAAGGACTGACCTGGAAGTAAGTGATGCAAAAAATGCCAGAACCGTTCAGGATCTGTAAAGGCAAACCGCTCGATTGACGCTTTATTTTTTTCTAAGGTCTCCACTAAATTCTCTAGCGTAATATGGTAATAAGCAATGGCAGGCGCTTCACCATATCCACGCCAATTACCAATTTGTAATTCAACTATCAATGTGGGTTGATGCGTTTTTGTACCTTTTGATATGGTAAAGGGATGGCGAAATCTTAATTCATGTGTCCAATAACGTAACTGCATAAAATGCTTTGCACGAAGATAATTACTGGATTCTACCAGCATCTGTAATTGATTGACGTACGAGCGATGTAAATTCTCGATTCTCAATTAAATCTTCCAGGTTCATATGAAGACGGTACTGCCAATAATGTTTGGGATTCGCCGGATCGTTAATGCGTTCTTCGCGGGGATCCATCCGACGAACAGATTCACTCATTCCTAATAAGTCCTGCAATTGAAAAATACTCCACATAGCGGGCGATCTCAAGTGCTGCATAATAATAGCCCGGTTAATCCATGCTTCACAAAATTGGGGAGCTTCCCCCCATTGCTCCATGATTTGATTATAAAAATATTGCGTGCGATCTCGATTTTCCTCCCACCAGCCTCGCACTGTGCTCATATCATGTGTGGAGGGTGTTACTACGGATAAATAAGGCGCTTGTGCTGGATTAAAGAATGCCTGAGATGGATCTTTAGGCATACGTTGTATTTCCAAACTTAAAATTCCGGTTTGTTGCATCACATCAGGTACACAATGCGGTACCATGCCTAAATCTTCGCCACAAATCAACATATTCGTAGCCTCTTTTAAAAAAGGCAGTTTATGCATGGCCTCTTGTAACCAATGATGATCTTGACGGCGATAAAAATAGTCATGATATAACTCTAAAAGCACATTCTTTACCCCAGCATCTAGCTGTCGGAATGACCAAGTTTTTTCAATGCCAATTCGAAAATGAAATTCATTTCCATTTGAATTTGGTTCTTCAAAAAGTAAAACATTTGCATGCAGCTCTAATAAACCAGCCTTCAGTCGATCCATTACTGGATCTTTTGGAAAAGCATCAAAATATTGCTCAATTTTTAATTGTGAGTCATACAAAGATGAAAACTCCCAGTTGCCTGCTGACCCTTTAACTAAAAATTGTTCTTTTACTTGAAACTGGTGTTGACCAAAAAGCTCCAGCAGTACTTCTTCATTTATATAAGGCTTGCAGTAACGCGTATAATCTATATGGACACCACGCTGTTGAAATTCTGCTTTTGAAATGGGAAGACAAGGCACAAATCTTCCAAGTACACCTTGTGTGGCATTGTTTGGAATACTCCATATCCTAAAGAACCCTAGAATATGATCGATCCGAAAGGTGTCAAAATAATAGCTCATTTGTTCAAAACGCTGCTTCCACCAAGCAAATCCATCTTGCTGCATTTTTTTCCAATTATAGGTTGGAAATCCCCAGTTTTGGCCAATTGCAGTAAAATCATCGGGTGGAGCCCCCGCTTGCCAATCCATATTATACAAACTTGGATCAACCCATGCATCTACCCCATATCTGTATATTCCAATGGGTATATCACCTTTTAGTACTAAACCTTTTTGGTGCGTATAAGATACAGCTTCCTTTAGTTGCAGGTGTAAATGGAATTGCACAAACGCATAAAATAAAACTTTGGTTCGAGTAGCAACACTTTTAAAAAGCTGATCTGTTTCTGTAGCAGAATATGAGGATGCGATAGGCCAATTCTCAAACTGTGTGGTACCAAACTGGTCTCGATAGTAACAAAAAGCTGCATATGGTTTTAGCCAGTGCTTATTGTCTTGAAAAAATTGTTGAAATACAGGATCTAAAATAGTATCGGCCCCCTGTGCATCAAATAGCTTTCGTAAAGTTTCTAGTTTGACGCGTATGACGGCTTCGTAATCTATTGCCTTCTTACTATTCAGCTGTTCCTGAACTTTTCGAAGTGGCCTTAAGAGCACTGCATGCTTGGTTCCCGCAACGGCTGCTAGATTAATGTAGATGGGATGCAACGCAAAAGCAGAGATGGCTGCATAGGGGTATGAATCTTGCCAGGTTTGAGTTGCAATGGTATCATTGATAGGCAGCAACTGAATCAAACGCAATCCAGCTGCCTGTGACCAGTCAGCTAATTTTTTTATATCAGTAAACTCACCGATACCAAAACTTTGCTGTGTTCGTAAACTAAATACTGGAATAGATACCCCCGCTCCTCGCCAAGTTGTGTTGGGTAGCTTTATAAAACCATCCTGGATATAATAACAGCTTTTTTGATTTTGCAGTAAAATTGGAAGTACTCTGTTCTCCCCTTCCTCGAACTGAACAAATTGCTTCTTTGAGGAATCCCAAACGCCATATTTATAGGAAATAGGAAACTGTTCATCCTTAAGTTCTACAGCAATTTCCCACCAATTCTTCTTTTTCTGTAATAAAATTGGGGCAGCCGTTGACCAGTTATGCAAAGATGCTACATCCCCCAAAAGGCAAACCTGCTGATGCGCCAACAGCAAAGGGGCTTTTACACGAAATGTATGAGAACCCGTTACACTTTTTTTTGAAACAAACTTGTGCTTGGGTAAAAGTACTTCCTGAAAGGGTGTGGTGAAGAAAGCGTTTTCAAAATCGCCGGCATGATTCCAGGTGTCATATAAGACACAAGAAGAGGTAGAGGAAGTAAGCGTTATAACCCTATCATTGCCCCACTCTGATCTCAAGGACCCATCTTGATTTTTAAGTACATATTTATACTGTAACTGGGTAGTTTTACCACGAAGCGGAATTTCTATTTCCAACTGCCAGGTTTCTTCGTCTAAAAAAATCATAGGAATTGCTTCCTCTTGATTTAATTGGCCCAATACAGCGCAGTTCCCCATTACCTGGAGTTCTTGCCCGAATTGGGTGCGAAATTTTATATTGAATTGCAGGCGGGGCACAATCGTTAGGCAATCAAGCTAATGTGTGTACGAAACACATTACGAAAATAATGAAAATCAACAATTCAAGTATAGATTTTCAGCTTTGATTTTAGTAATTGATTGAGAGGTTATAATTTTGCACAAAATCAAAAAATGGAACAGACAAAAAAGAATAAAGGTATCTGGTGGTTAGTATTCTTTGCTTCAACCGCTGCTTTACTGTGGGCTATTGCTGCACACTGGGAATGGCTTACCCTAATTCTCCCCTTCCAGACCACTGCTTTTGTTAAGGCAATGGATATTATGTGATGCACAACTTGCGTCCTATACTATTTTGCTTTTTGCTCCTATTCTGTATCAGTGGCGCATTTGCCTCTTATCCAGCTGCGCCATCCCTTTCTATTGAAAGTAAAAAAAATAACTCTCAGTTAAAATCCTCATTTCGTCCAGAGCAAAAAGTTAAGATTGGAGCTATTAGAAAACTGATTCGCAAACAGGTTGAAGCGGAAAAAACTGAATTAGCGCTATTATTAATCTTGGCTGTTTTAGTTCCCCCTCTTGCTGTTTTTTTAAAGGAGGGGCAAATCAATTCGCGATTTTGGATTAGTCTTTTACTTACACTTTTATTCTGGCTCCCTGGGGTTATCTATACAATGCTAGTCATTCTTTCTCCCCAGCAAGCATAAAAAAAGGGCCAATGGCCCTTTTATAATTTAGTAACGAACTTGATTGTTACTTAACAGAACTCACCAAACCCTTGAACGTTTCAGGGTTATTCATAGCTAAATCTGCAAGCACTTTTCGATCCAATTCGATACCCTTTTCCTGGAGTTTTTTGATAAACACAGAATAAGTCATACCCTCTTCACGAACTGCTGCATTGATACGAGCAATCCATAAAGAACGATATTCACGCTTTTTCAATTTACGACCCACAAACATGTAGGTCATACCTTTTTCTACAACATTTTTAGCAACTGTTAATACGTTTTTACGCTTACCGTAATAACCTTTGGCTTGCTTTAATATTTTTTTACGTCTTGCTTTTGAAGCGACGGCATTTTTTGAACGTGGCATAATTCAGAAATTAAGGATGAATAAAAGAGTGGATTACTTGAGTCTGAGTAAGCGTTTTACGAAATCAACATGAGATTTGGCAACCGTTCCATCCAGTCGCATGTTACGCTTTCTTTTTTTAGACTTTTTAGTAAGAATGTGACGTTTAAAACTCTTTTGGTGCATGATCTTTCCAGTACCAGTCACTTTAAAGCGTTTTTTGGCACTAGAATTGGTTTTTACCTTTGGCATCGGTAATAGTATTAATGTTTAACCCTTGAGGCATTCCCCACAGGGGGACCTTTTTCGAACCTCTTCGGCAATGGGCTGCAAAGTTACGCTAAAGTTTCCTACTTATAAACAAAAAAACCAGGCTCTTTTAACTCGAGCCTGGTTTTTAAATTTAAATAAAGCTATTATTTACTTAGGATCCAATGCTTTAGATATTCTATCAATAATATCTTGCAAATGAATCTTACTCATTGTGTCCGTATAAAGTCCGGCTGCAGTATTTGCCTCAGCTTTTAAACGTTGAAGGTGAGACTTTACTACTGTTCTAACATCAGACTTCTCAGCACTTACAAGACTGGAAGCAGCAGGGCCAAAACCACCTCCAAAAGATGCTGTTGAAACAGCAGGTGGATTTAAAATATTAATCAAGGTGTTAACGTATGTTTTCTGAAGATTTCTACGATATACATCAATTGGCTTCTTCGTTACAAGCTCCGACCAAACACCTGCCTTAACATCTCCCATATACTCTAAGATTCCATATGCTTTTTTACCAGCTGCAGCTTCAGCCTCTACTAGTTTAGTAAGGGTCCTGGTACTCATGATTCGATTCAGGATGTTATCTTGAACTGAACCCACAATAGTCAAACCACTCTGACCAGTTTTATCAAAAATCTGCTGATCCAAAAGCCAAGTAGGAGTATTGAATAATTGCTTTTGTAAAAACTCAAGCGCTTCTTTTTGCTTTGCTTTACTTACCAATTCATACACCGGACCTGTCTGCTCCTGTGTTTTAGGAGTTTCCATAATTCCACCAATGTACTTGGCAACATGACCATTATAACGAGCAAACTGAGACACCACTTCTTGGTAAATTGTTTTCATGCCTTCAAAATCCTCATTAGCCTCACGGGTCCAGTTTTGAATATTTGGAACAATGCGTTGTAGGTTTTTAATACCATAATAGCTTCCCTTCATGGCATCATCCCCTACCTGCTCGCTTTGTGAACGTGGATCATCTGGATTTGTCTCTGTTCCGAACCATAGACGATTGTCTTTCAACTTTTCGATTACCCATCCATTCAATTTTGACAGCTCCGCTTCTGGACTTTTATAAGACGGGAATAATCGGTAGCCCCATTCAATAGCCCATTTATCATAATCTCCAATACGAGGAAATAATCCGGCTGTTGTAATATTATCCTCGGGTTGAGCAACATAATTAAAACGTGCATAATCCATTATGGAAGGGGTATGACCATTGGCTTCAACCCAAGCTTTATTCCGCAAATTTTCTACAGGTACTGTTGAACTAGAACCATAATTGTGTCGCAATCCTAAGGTATGCCCCACTTCGTGAGAAGACACAAATCGAATCAATTCACCCATCAATGAATCAGGAAACTGTAGTTGACGAGCTCTGGGGTCATTGGGAGCACATTGGATCATGTACCAATTACGAAGTAACTGCATAACATTGTGATACCAGTTGATATGACTTTCCATGATCTCGCCACTGCGTGGATCAGAGATACTGGGTCCACTTGCATTAGGAATATCTGAAGGCTTGTAGACAATAGCAGAATTTCTGGCATCATCAAGACTCCAAGTGCTATCCTCCGATTTAGTGGGTGCTCGTTTAGCAAAAATTGCATTTTTAAACCCTGCTTTTTCAAAAGCCACTTGCCAATCATTCACTCCTTGAATTAAATAAGGCACCCACTTTTCAGGTGTAGCCGGGTCAATATAAAATATGATAGGTTTGACAGGCTCTACCAATTCGCCTTTGTTATATTTCTCAATGTCAGCAGGTTTTGGTTCTAATCTCCAACGCTTAACGAGGGAAATGTTTTTTACACCTTGCGGATTTGCATCGAAGTCAGTGTATCCAATTGCAAAAAATCCTACACGAGGGTCAAAGTAACGCGCCTGCATGGGAGTTTTTGGCAGGATCACTATGGAGCTATTAAGTTCCATAGTCATGTTTCCACCGCCGCCACCACCTTGCATCATTCCACCGCCAGGACCCGTGGGTAAAGCAGGCCCTCTTCCGTATGTTTTAATGGCTTTAATTTCCACATTAATTGGATAAGCCTTTACTGCAACCACATACGATTTATCTGCTTGCAGCGCTGCTATACGAAGAGAGGATTTTAAGGACGAACCAAAATGCAAGACATCATTATCCCCACTAATGAAATCGGTAACATCAATTACCGAAGTGGAAGAATCTTTACCAAATGCCTTGATGTCAAATGATTGAACAATCGGTTGAACATTCGATTTTGAAACAGTGGTGAACATGGGCGAGGTGGAATCCTTTGCATATTCAGCAAAAGAAATCGTACGAAGGAAGATTCGGTTACGTGGACCTTTTTCAAAGCGTACTACGTTCTGACCAATCTGATCACCTGCGTATCCAAAAAAACTTCCCCCACTTCTCAACCCGGCAGGGGCTTGAGAAATCCTATTCACTACTAACATATCACGTTGCATCAAGGAATCAGGTATTTCAAAAAAGTAACGATCCTCTACTTTATGAACCCAAAATATTCCCTTGCTAGTTTCAGCCTTAGCCGTAATCACCTCTTTATAAGGTTTTGGTGCTGTTGAAACTGCAGGTGGCATTCCCGGCGCTCGTCTTGTTGTATCAGGACGTTGCGCATTTGCAGGTGATGGGACTGGTTGCTGTGCTTGCGCCGTGAAGAGCAAGAAACTGCATACACAGCCCAAAAACTGTGTTTTAAAAATACTCATATGGGTTGATTTTATTTTTTCTTTCCTTTTGGAGCAAACATGGCAAGCATTCTTCTTCCTTCCATTTTTGGCATATTCTCTAAGACACCAATTTCAGCAAGACGTTCCGCAAATTTCAAGAGAAGTAATTGTCCTCTGTCTTGGAATTGAATGGAACGGCCTTTAAACTGAACATAGGCCTTCACTTTATTCCCTTCCTTTAGAAACTCAATGGCGTGTTTTGCTTTGAAATCAAAATCATGATCATCCGTATTGGGGGTAAATCGAATTTCCTTTACCTCTGAGGCCTTGCTTTTGGCCTTCATTTCCTTTTCCTTTTTCTTCTTGTCGTAGAGAAATTTATTATAGTCGATGATCTTGCAAACTGGTGGATCTACGTTTGGTGATATCTCAACCAGGTCTAAGCCTTGTTCCTGTGATTGACGCAAGGCGTCTTGAAGTGAATATATTCCAACTTCAACATTGTCCCCTACTAATCTGACTTGCTGCGCTCTTATAAAATGATTAATTCGATGTTCTGCTTCTTTTCTGGGAGGCATTTTACCTCTGAAACGATTTCCTCCCGGTCCTTGAAAGGGTCTTGGACCGCTTCCGGGTGGGCGATTAAATCCGCCTCCGGGTTTCTGTGGTGCTGTCATTGAAGGGTTTTAGGTGACTAAATTATAATTTTTAACCTTTCCGGGACTGAATTTCGTCCCTAATTTGATTTTTGAAGTTCTCTAGGCTTAGCATTCCCTGATCTCCCAGGCCCTGGCGGCGAACCGATACGCTATTTTCCATCATTTCTTTCTCACCAACAACAAGCATAAATGGGGTCTTGGAAAGCTCTGTATCCCTGATTTTTTTACCGATCTTTTCATTTCGATCGTCTACCTCTACACGTACACCTAACTCTTTTAATGCCTGCTCTACTTGGTTTGCATAGGGCATAAACTTATCACTGATAGGCAATACTTTTACCTGTAAGGGAGACAACCAAAGTGGAAAACGACCGGCGTAATGCTCTAACAAAAATCCAATAAAACGTTCATGTGTGCCCAAGGGAGCTCTATGAATAATAAGCGGTACCTCCGACTCATTGACACTATTCGTATAAGATAACTTGAATTTAAGTCCGGAATTAAAGTCTACCTGATTAGTTGCTAAAGTAAACTCACGTCCTATGGTGCTCCAAATCTGAACATCAATCTTTGGTCCATAAAAAGCGGCCTCGTCTTGTACTTCAACAAAGGGTGTTCCTGTGTCAATTAAAACTTTTCTTACCATCGCCTCAGTTTCCTGCCAAAGTGCCGGTTCATTCACATATTTCTGGCCCAGTTTTGAGGGATCATGCAAGCTTAGTCGCATTACGTATTTCTGGATACCAAAGATTTGAAAATACTTGAGATACATTTCGTTTACAGCGCGGAACTCCTCGAAAAATTGGTCCCTACTACAATAAATGTGCGCATCGTTCATGTGTAAACATCGAACACGCATTAATCCAAATAACTCTCCACTCTGTTCATATCGATAACATGTACCATATTCAGCAATCCGGTAAGGAAGATCTTTGTAACTTTTTGGTTCTGCATCAAATATTTTATGGTGATGCGGACAGTTCATGGCTTTCAAATAATACTTTTCACCATCCATCTCCATGGGAGGAAACATACTATCAGCATAATAAGGAAGGTGACCACTA